>BNJS01002008.1_pt1 | contig 269393 bp, 417 predicted proteins | sample 8540461 | NCBI WGS metagenome assembly BNJS01 (sample SAMD00202454, study PRJDB9452) | human saliva metagenome | isolation source: human saliva | place: Japan | reverse complement strand
CAGTTACGTATTGGTTACTGCATCTGGGTTTTTCCAGTTGAAGTGACTCAATAGACAGCACAAATGAGGCTACGAACCCCAGCACCGATACGATGAGTAGCACTAGAACACAGGCCAGCGACGGACGCCCGCCGCCGCTGCCTGCGTAAATGATGGTTGGTTAGCGACGGGTTCGCTCAATGCGCTCTATCTCCGAAGCATCAGGTAATCGCCCTCAAACGGCTGGCAGTAATAGGATTGCTGTTATCATAACAAACAGGGCTGCTGGAACGCTGGAATACCGTACTGGCGAAGCCTTAGCTGGATTCCTCTGGGGTGCCTTGCTGATGAGCAAAAAATTGTGCTCGCGTTGTTCGCGCCAGTGGTTACCGAAATGAATAAGTTGAGCTACCTGCGGACAAACTATAAAACAGGTGAATAATCATTGAGGCTTCCTTCAAATCATCGAGCGCCCGGAACTCGCGGCACACACTAGTTGTGAACCGGAAAGGATAGGCTACTTCATTGCGAAATAATTGATCTAGAGCACCAAATCACCCACCGTCTTCGAGGTAATTCGGTCCTTTTACTATTATATAGTTCATCTTCTACTGTGGATACCAATTTCTATTAATAGCGGTTTCATCATCGTATCCCCACTCCACAGAGCGGTGAATCGCTTGAGTCAGCTGCGATCACCAGTCGCAGTCTCACCCCTTCTTTATCACCACCAGATGGGCATTTCAATGCCGCTCATATGTTGTAAACCGGCTTGCCGTCTGGGATTCATCACGGCGACGACGAATCGCAACACTACCCTACGCAGGACTAATAACCCTCGAGTCGCCATTGACTGTCAGAGTTGAGCGCACGATATACCTGCATGGGAACCTCCTTCCGACGAGCTACATCTAATACTTGTTCCTTCAGACGACGTAGGAAGGCCGGTGTGTCGTCCTCGTCCTCGTCGTTTGCCCATCTGTGATGCTTGACCAAACATATGTATTTCCTTGCCTCCTGCTACCAGAAATCAGAAACTGGGCTTACGTGCTCATCCTTTTGCCTTTGTATCTCTTTCCACTGTACTCTTCATGTTCTGTTTCAGCTCTTCGGCTGGAGCGTCAACGCGGCAGTCTCCCCGATGCTCACGAAGAGCTGGTGCGAAATAGCGCCGATTTGGTGAGGCAACAGCTCGTTCAAAGGTTCTTTCACTATCAAATCCGGAAGCCTGCAATCACTGTAATAATAAGTTCGTCTTCCATCTCTGGTTTCCAATGTTGCAATAAAGATGAGATGTTAGCATCTGGGCTTACTGCACCGTAATAATCTCAGCAGCTCGTCGATCCCGCTCGCTGCCATATCGCGCCGCCAGTACATAACAGCACACCCTTGCACCATCAATTGACAATTCCAATTAGCGGTGACTCAATCGCCCGCTGTGCAGCCTGGCAGCGCGTCCTTCACCCTGTGCGCGGCCAATCAACGCATCAGTGCAGAACCAGCGTTATCATAATAGCCTTTACGTCTGCAAAAGTCTAGGTTGATCATACCGTGCTCGGTAATCAGCTCTGAGATTCCCCGCACACCCTGACGTAGTACGTCATCGGCACCCTAAATGTCTCAAGTAGTGGCGTGCTGCGATCGATGGTCTGCAATAAGCGATCATTTGAAATGGTAATCAGCGTATCCACCGAGCGTTAAGGTGTGTTGAATCGCCCATTCAGCGTTAACGCGGCGCCACCCTCAAAGTTAAAGGGACGTCGCCACACCGACCACCAAAATACCCATTTCGCGGGCGATTTCGGCAACCATTATTAGCCAGCACCAGAACCGGTACCACCACCAGCACCACAATAGCCAATAAAACCATATCAGCGCTCGAGTGACCGACGGATATCAATACGTGATTCTTCAGCGCGGGCACGCTCACCCACCGCTGGATCAGCACCTGCACCAAGTTTTTCCACCGGTAGTCTCTGCCCGAGGTGAATCTTCACATCAGCGCGAGAGTTATGGAGTGCCTGAGCATCGGTGTTCATTGCAATAAATTCAACATCAGTAAAACCAGCAGACGCCCATGCGGTTCACAGCCGGTTACCGCTGGCGCCACCCACACCGACCACTTTAATCTTAGTTCACCGTCTGTATCTCACTCTGGTTTATCCAGGCATCACTCCCTCTCTTTATCTATCTTCGTTTTCTATCCCGTTTATCTCAGTATACCAATTTATGGCTTAAATCCATCTATCAGATCCAGAAAAATACGTGCACGACCGCGCTCACTGGCCACTTCTGCCCCGTGCAGCAGCAGGTTCATCACCGTACGTCTCACTTGGCTGTCTGGGCCATCATCAGGCCAACTGCTCCAGCGAAGGTGCAAGCTTCATCGATACCATCAATAACGCCTCATCCTCAGCTGCCCCAGGCGTGCTGCTAATTTTAGCTGTGACTTGGCGCCCACGATGGGGTCAAGGGGCGCGATGCCAATAAGTACTGTGCCACTCTTGGCAGTCGCCGCCAGGGCCGTGACTCTAAGCTCTTTAGCGATTTCGTTCAAAAAATCCCCTTCCAGGCGCGCTCCAATAATTTCATCGATTTCTTGACGTGAAATGTCAACGTTTGGTTGCCGTCTTTAATTTCAACAACGCTGTTCCTACCATTTCATCGTAAATACCTAGAGTAGCATATCCCTCGTTCACGTTTGATTCGCTCAGCGAGACTCGGCCTCTACCCGCAATCCAACCGCTAAATCATTGGCAATTTGTTCGCCGCCCAGCGGAATAACCAGCAAATACCGCAAATCACCACCAAAAAATTGCAACCCGTTGTCGCCGCGCCAATATCAACTGGGGCTACGCCATTATCGCGCTGTTGTGGCGTAAACAATCATACCGTGCAGCCGCCAGCATTGGCGGCGCCAATGAATTCAAAGCTACTGTCGTAACATGTGGCCGCAAAGCCGAAAACAACGTATCCTTTCATCTCTAGTCGACTTCCGACCATCAATCGGATCTTCACAATTCACCCCCGGCCATTGACCGTAACCAAACAGTGACACTGTTTCGAGAATTTTGCGATTCTTCTGGAACCGATACCAACAGCAGCATTGAAGTACCCAGGCGCTGAACAATCCGCTTCCTCGACACGCTCTATGCCCCAATACCACCATTCCGCTGGACTGGTTGGCCTAAAATATCAGCGTTGCCACCATTAATGCTAGCTGATGCTGAGAGTTCAGCCGGTAATACAGACTTTCCACTTTTGGCCAGTTAATATCATCTATCATCGACTGCGCTGACTGCGCCCATCATGAGACGACCCCTTACGCATACCCCCGCCGGGCACTTCATCAGTCACACAATAGTGATCGAATCATTCATCATAAACTGCCCCCACGACGCAGCGTGGCAGTTGTGCCGATGTCGACGCCAACTACATACCGAGCTTTTCTTGCATAGCACTATTATATCGTTTGATGGTTTAAAATTTAACAACGAAAACCGTATATTCCAGGGCGATAGTGTCACCTTTACTGCGTAACGTTTATTATTACATCCACTACTTATATCGTGAGACTCTCCAGCGCCTGTCTCAGTAATCAGCAGCACCGTGTTCAAAGTGGCCGCCAAGCCGCCGTCGCGCGCCAAATCGTCCAGCCGTCGCTACGATCGGTGTAAAATACGCGGCGAGCCAAGGTCGCCATTGGTTCAATTCCCACCAGTCGCCAGGTTGCAGCAGCAATAAGGCCTGCGGCCAGCCCTTGCCGAAATTAGCACCCTGAGGCATGCATCTCAAGGCCGACATCAGACCAACGAGGTCGGTGATAATGCCCACTTACCCTTTGCGCAGCACCTTCTACCGGCCGCGCCATTAGTACCAGTGTGCACCGGCCAGTAACGCCTAACCTCGCACATAAACTGCGCTCGGTGTAAGTTAACAGGTGTTTCACTGCTCCCGAAGGTCCTCGTCAACCACCATTGTAAAAGGCACTATCCGTTTTCATGCCCTTTCGGTAGGGTGATACAATTCAAATCAAACTGACAACATCGCCAGCCTGAAACACATAATCTGTTGGCATGTACAATTTAATAATAGTGCTGATGCAAATGTTGGTTATTGAAAGTTTACTTGGCGTTTTATAGGTTGCCTCAGCACCATACTTCTGTGCAATTAAGCTGCGCGACAAATGCAGATCCAGCACTTTTTTCTGTCATTCCTGCGATGGATATTACGCTCCAAGAATATCAGTAAAATTTGAGGCCAAAATACGGCCACCAGCACGCATGGTCTCGGATTTGTTCAGGTTTTTTGCGGGTTGCATAACTGCCAGCCCTCCAGCGTATGCGCATTACTCATCATAGATCTTGTCGCATCACCAGCAGTACCTGTACCGTCCAGGTGCACAATTTTGATGCCATCTTCAGCAAAAATACCGCTAATTGGGCAATATCTTGCGGCCGGATAAATATGCATACGACGAGCTGAATGCCCGTCCCCGGCGTGTCTTCCATGCGACCGCGCCACTGAGGCGGTTCATACCTCACTCCTCTGGAACCCTCAAGCGCTACTACAAGGTCGGGATCGTTCTGCCTCGTTTTTGCGCAACATTCTGCTAGCCACTCGGCCTGAGCCTTTGTGCGTGGAACCATCTACGATAATGTTTGCAAACTTATGCTGCTTTGCACTTTGCACAGCCCTCATCAAATACTTCATATGTCAGCTCGTCACCAACCAGTTCACCAGATTTTAAGGATCTCAATCAATAGCAGGGTCACTACTGGTGCTGCCATCTGGCCAGAAAGCCATTTCCAGCCTCCATGCACTGTTCATCATCTGACCTTGTACACTTTGCCAGCGCCAGCTGGTCCAAACAACAAATCATATCTATCCTTGTGTTATTTAGCTTATTACCGCATTAATCGCTGCTTGACGATTCTTTAGCAACAAGCGCACCATCAGCCCGCGCCTCAGTTCTGCTTCACTGCGCCGATAACCTTTGCCCATATCTTGTATTCCCCATCAGATATAGTCTGGCAGAACCTCATCAACCAATGAAGCGATCTCCCAGCTCAGTGAGCATATGGTGGCAAATATGGCTGAATGACATGCACCAGCCTGTTCGCCTCGGCAAGATCCAGCAATATTCTCGGTGTAACCTGCAATACCTCCTTGCGCTTTTAGCCTGCGCAATAGGACTGCAACAATCTCATCGTCGAGTTTCGCTTCCCAGCGGCTACTTCATATCCAAAATAGCAGCGCGTATTGCGCACACATCTCCTCGAAACGACGTCCGCCCAGCAAGCGCAGACTTCATATCGGCGGTTATCGTGTCTTCAGCGACATAGCTGGCTGGCCAGCGTAAGTCTGAGGTGCCTTTGCTAGTTTTCAGCTTTGCGCTCACGGCGTACAATCGCCTCTGTGACGCTCAGTCTTGATATTGCTTGCTAAAGCGCATTGATGCTTTTGCTCAGCTAAAGGCTCACCGCTTTGCAAACTTTGCGGTTAAAAACGACGAATAATGTTGCCGTTTGCTTCTCGTTCATCTTGATGCGTTACGGTACCATATGGGTACTAGGTTCATCAGATTCCACGCGGTAATGCAAAATAAAATCGCTAAGCGCCTACTATCACCCTCATTGGAGCCAGGCAGCAATCGTTCTACCCGGCGCATACTGCGCCACTCGTTCTCTATCGTCGATACCACACATCTACCTCTGGCCAGGCTGCACAAAATGCTCTGGAGCAGCAAACGCAATCATCTGTAATTCGTTCTGTCTCGTCACGCAACGTTAGCTTTACATGCTGGCTCCTCCCATGCGACGCACCTGCCCACCGAAGTAGCCGCGGTTGCTCCGGCCTCAAACGGCTCCATACGAGCAATATCTGCAACCAATTCTGCCGTTACCACCGTTGCGCCGTCACATCTTCGCGCGGGAAGCAATAGCGCCGCTCGATCTTGCAACTGTAGAAATTTGATAAAACTGGTTGACCCACAAGAAATGCAGGAATAGCTGCAGTAGGTAGCGTCACACCAGCAGCCAGCTTATGCCCGCCACCTTTTGTACACGTCATCACTCGCACGTATCGCATCAGCCACAGAAAAATCACCAAACTGCGCGCTGAACCTTGGCTTCAAACTCCATCTCTTCTAATACATAGGCTGGCTTGTGATATCACTGACTATTTTTGCGGCCACAATGCCACAATAGCTCGGTGATTCCAGCCTCGGCCACCAGTGCGCACTGGTCGCGTCTTGATACTGCCCAGCCCGCTGCACCGCTTCCTTTAAAATTGCGTCTTGCCGCGAACGCCGCACAGTGGCGAACTCATCTAGCTGCCCGGCGGGCCTGGTGAGCTGCAGTCTTGTCTTGTTGCCCGTAGCATTAGCTAACGGCATGTTCAGCTGTGTCTAATCGACCAGCAGCGTTCAAGGGATGATGCCCCAGGTCAACCAAGGTCTCGCGCCTTCACCTGTTCTTAAGTGAACGCCGCTCACCGCCATGAGTGCCTTAAGCCCCAGGCGCCGTGGGTGTTTCATAATACCTTTAGCCCTTAAAACACATTATGCGGTTTCTTTATCGCGTAACGTCACACATCACACACACCGGTACCCAGCGCCACCAAATCATAGCCATTTCTTTGACCCGCAGGTAATCCAGGCAGCCGCGTCTGCAAAGCCTGCACTAGCTCTGGTCCCTACGCCAGCTAAATCAAGAAAAGGGTATACAGCTCTGATATGCTGAATCTGGCCTCAATATATAAACTCATGATATTCATCTGGACAATCCAGCAGGCGTGCTTTGTTAATCACCGCACTGCAGACAGGCACCGGTGCGACATTGTGGTATCGTCACGATAATTGTCCACCCCGCCCACACGCACACACCCCTGCCCCACCCAGGTCACCACAGTCCACCGCAACAACTCAGTTGCGCCCGCATCGTGTCAATGGTCTGACTGGGCTTCCACCGTCAGTCATACCTCTACAAACCGACCTGGAATAAATGCCTGTAATGTCACTGAAGCCAAACTGTTCAGCATCAAGCAGCACCGTCGTTGCCGTTAACCCATCGATGTCATAATCACCATAAATTACGATTCGTTCATGACGCCCATGCCTGCGTGAGCTGCCTCCACCGCTGGAAGCTGTCGGCAGCAAAATGGACTCGCGGGTCAGCATCATACTCACAAAAATCCTGCCGCACTGCAGGGCTCACTCCAACTCCACGCACAGCCATAGGGAGTACGTCCTTCAAACAAATTACCTTTTCACTTAGTTATCCCTCATGAGTGAATATCATCTCGATTTAAACGATGAGTTCGGCTGCATTATCATCTGCCGGTGTGATTTAATCACAATGCCCTTGCAGCCTTTAAAATAGAACTGCTTGTTGGTCACATAAATCTTTAGCCACTCCTGCTTCACTTTCAAAACCAACTTTCTTCGGCAGAACGGCGCTGATTAATAAGCCGGGATCTCTTTAATCAGTTTCGCCAGTCCGCGCACATGAGCGCGAAAAATCAGGATACCCTCATGCACACGACCCACGATCTTGCGACGGACCTGGATGTATTAAATACGTTCAACATGGCGCTCCTTACGTTACTTTTCAACCTTTATTGTACTATACCCTCCGGCAGCATCATGATCCGAGCCCTCCCTTGTCGCCGAAGTTACTAGGAGTTATACCAACATAGCATGTACTAATATCACGTGGCGCCCACGAAGACTATTATACCAAACGTAGACTTTTGCATATCATTCTACTGAATTATTAGAGGTAGGATTATCGTGTTGGTCCGTTGGCACACGTACAGCTATTGGCATTATTGTTGAAAAACTACGAAACCACAGACTATCCACAAAAAGCCATTGAAGCAACTTATGAATTCCTACTGTTGTTACTTATCGATGTCCGCTACCCGATGGCTGAGCAGTCACTTTTTATTGCAATTCCACTTTGCGCACTGCCTGGCAGCTTGTCCCCCGCGGTATTACTAAGCGGCGACGCGCCAGTAAAAAGAGCTTCAAACCCACAGCAAGATCTACCACCAACGCAGGGTGCCATTGCGGCCATTCAAACCATCTTATCGCACAAGCCCACTACTGATCCATGTTTCATGGCGTCACCGGATCGTGGGTAAGACGACGGCACACATGCACCTTGCCTGCACATGCAGCAGCAGGTAAATTAACTATCATCTTAGTGCCAGAGATTAATTTCACCGCCTGGTATTAGTAGCTCACTTTCAACGATTTTTCACCCATATTATTGTCTCCCACCTCGCAACATCAAACTGAGGCTGAGCAGGCCTATCTCGTGAAGTACAAGCCAGCATGGGAGCCGGTTACTGTTGGCGCCTGTCTCTGCACCCTTTTCTGCCAGTCGCAAAACTCGGACTTATTGTGGTTGATGAATTCCCATGAACCAAGTTTCAAACAAGAATCCATGCCACGCCACTCAGCACTTGAGAGCAGTGAGTGTACTCTCGCTCGCAGCCACCATGCATATTGTATTTTTGGCAGCGCTGACACCACCCATATTCGATATGTATATTGCTGAAAAGTGCATACCCTGAAGCAGCAAACTAACATCTACAGCCAGGCCACTGCCAAACGAAACCTACTACTGTAATTGTACCTTTCAGAGCGAACAAACTTCACGAGTCAACGTATTTATTATTTCCAATGAACTTCTATTCATTAAAAGCAAAAGCCACAACGGCAAAAACTCAATCACTTATATCTTCCATAACCGCCGCGGCAGTGCACCACCAACCATATCAGAATGTGGCTGGCAAGCGCTGTGCCCCTCACTGCCACCGTCAAGCAACGCTGCACACCGACACGCACCATTAATATGCCACCCGTGTGGATTTACCACCAAAAACCCCCACCGTGTCCCACGCAGCCGAGATTGCATAAAGCGCATCGGCACTAAACGCACGAAAGCGCGAGAGCCTGGAACGCCTGGCGCCCGAGTGCGCAGCAGCGCTTTGATGCCGACACGAGCAAGACAAACGGCTCAACGTCATGTATGACACTGTGGCACGTGGCGACGTTGATATTCTTATCGGCACAGATGATTGCCAGGCCCGGACTCACCGCTGCTCCCGCACTCGTCGGTATCATCGGCAGACGGCGGGTTGTCTTTGCCGAGATTTTACCGGTAGCGGGCGAACGTCGCAGTCGCTGCACTCGTGGCAGTTGGGCGCGTCGGTCGATCGATTTGTTTACAGGCAAATGGGTTATTGCACAAACCTACCAACCCAGATCACCCTGCCGTACGCCGCTACGGCCTAAGCTTCCAAGATGATGCCTCGTTTTACACGCACGAGATAACACGTTTCGCGAGCGCGATATGTTCGCCATTTTGTTAGTTTATCTGCTTTTTATGTTGTGGCTATAAAACCGAGCAGGCGGCCATTAAAAATGCCAAAGTTTCCTGCCAAACATTGTTAGCCGCCGCGCCGGTCACGTGCATTTACTTTGGCTCCAGCACCCGCGTTTCACGAACAACTTCGGTGATTCGGTTCCGCTGGCAACTATCGTAAAATCGCCCCACACGTGCTGATTTGCAGCGCCTTGTTTTCGCTGCTGCCGCCAAATAGCCATTGGCAGTACGAACTCGACCCAGCCAATCTTCTCTTCGCAGATCGCTTCGATAAGCTTGGCTACTACTGAAAAGTACGCTATACTAAGTGCGACAATATGACCAAAAGATCTCTGTGTATTACTCTGCAAACCCTCATCTACGCCGCAACCATCTGCTCGCGCACACATTGTCAACACCGACGAAACGGCCAGCTCATTAAAGCATGATGGTCGCAGCTGCTATGGATTGGGAGGATTCTCGCCCTCATGCAGATTGGCGCAGCACGCCGCTGTACAGGTCGACGTCCTGCGGCGCAGTGGTTGTAATGCGTAGCGATTTTGACGTGATAAACAAAACCGTGAATTTATTGCACTCAAATCAACCGAAGTCGTGAAATATGAAGGTGAACTAATCCGAAGACTATGAAGGCTGCCAGCAGTGTGTGGACGGCGTAGTACGGCAAAGTGCTGCTCAAACGTGCGCGTAAAAGCCCTGAATGAACAAGGCTGAAGAGGAAGGTTCCCGTACATTAAGGCCGAAAGCGGTTCCTTTGCCCGTGTGCTGCAGCACGAAACTGGCCTGGCCACCAAGGGGACGGTATTCATCGACCACATCATCAAAGACAACTCAGCCTTTTACACACTAGATAAAGAAGAGCTCGAAGCCACTTGATTGCTTAGAACGAGACGTGCCACCAGAATCTCGTTCTTTGGGGACTGAGCAGTTTGGCTTCGCCGTCGCTGAAGGCCCTCGTTGAGGCAGGGTTTCAGTTGTCAGGGTGATCACTCGAAACCAGACAGCAAAAGGACGTGGACAGCGGTTGCGGCCGCGCCAGCGGTGAAAAGTATACGCCGAGCAACGGCAATACCCGTCTGGCAGCGCGCAAACTCAGAGATGGTGCCACGCTGACTACCTTGGCACCAAAAGGGCGCTGTTTGCCGGCGTACTCGTTAGTCACGGTAATATTATCACGCCAGATATTTTGTCATTGTTACCCTGGCATTATCCACTGGCGGCACCCGTCACTACTGCCCTGCTATCGTGACGTCGCCTGATGGAGCTGCGCTATTAAATGGGGATACGCAAACTGGTATCAGCCTCATGCTGCTCGACCGCCGCATCCCCGCCGGGCCAATCTATACACAAAAAGAGCTCCGCCATTAACTGGCTGCATCAAACCGCAGCCTAAGGATACCTGTGCAAATGAAGGCGCTCAGTTTCTTGCACAGCAGCACCGCCAGCCATCCTGCACGGGAGCTCCATCGTAGTCCCTCAACATGAGACTGGAGGCTGCATCTGTAGCCTGCCTCCGAAGCAAGATATGCCCTTTGCGGCCTGACACCATCACACTGCTGAGGGAGCTAGAACGTAAAATACGCGCGCACCACGGCGTGGTCCCAAAACAACAGCTACCGTACTTGGGCAGCGTATTATTATCTTGCAGCTACGCAGCGACGGAGCCGCCACAAAGACCCATCGCACTCGATATCCCATGCAGAGACGGCACGTTGCAGTGTCACCCGGCTCGCAGCTTTGAAAACGGCAAACAAATGGATGGTGAGTCGTGCGCTTACGCGGATACGCCCACTGACAGCGTAATCAGCTAAGAACGAAATCGCCTCTTATACGGGGCGATCTTTTGTTTTGTAAGATTTCGGCAACATCTCATCTGATGCTTTAACCGTTTCCCGGTAGTTTGGTCGGTCGCATCTCAGCCAGCGCAACGCCGCATATGCGCCAAGTACCTTTGTGTCATCTGGGAGTAGACCCTGTTTTGTGCAATCAGATCCGACCAAGCGGCTGCCTTGCTGGTAATTTGGCACATGCTGCAGCAAGGAGAATGCATCAATAATTACCCGGCGGTTGTTGTCTATAATACCTTCACTCGCCAACCGTGCGTCGCGCATCACCTTCCGCCAATCGCGGACCAACTCTCGGCGCTCCATCAGCATGAATATGTTGTAAAACTCTGCCTTAGTGCTCCTGCGACGCATACCGCCAAAGCCCAATTTGTTCAAGAAAGTCATTGTTTAGTTCGATCATTGCCTTCGTCCCTTCTCTTAGGTATTATAGCAAATTTCTATTGCTCTGCCTGCCGATTGTTGTATTTATTGCACCCATCCTCAACAATCCGCACCAATTGGCGGCGCTGGTGCGATTCTAATGCACGCCCATTACGCCCAACCGGTACGCAGAACACATACGCTCACCACGCACAAACGGCTTAAAGGCTAATACCGTGGTCTCCAAAGATGGGCCTTCAGCTCTCGGCGATAATGATCATGCTCTGTTAATGCTGCATGTTTTCAGCATTAACCCCTCATAAGGCGCAAAATTACCTCTTGTGCCTCACCAGCTCTCTAGTGTGTACTCGAGGTACAGATGTAATCGCCACCCGTTCTGCCATAGCATCTCGCGGTAACAAAACCAGCCGCTGGCTGCTACACCGCCAACTGCGACGGCGGCGCTCGGCATTAGCGCAGCAATCCTCGCAGGTGTGTGGATGCTAAATCGAGCCGATGCTTTCGCCCACAGCACTCGCACGTGGAGCCGGATTCTCGTTGCGTCACACTACCGCTCTCTACAGGCAGCAGTGGTTCAACCTGTGTGCTCAGGAGCGGCCATCTCTGAGTGGCACTCGGCGGCGTCGCTTTCTGGCTGTGGCACCACATCGCAGTGTGTGCAGAGCCTAGAGCCAAGGAACTGCTCCTGAATTTGTCAGCAACATCAGGTGGCAGATCTGCCTGCTCAGACGATACCATACCCACCTAGCTGCAGATCTTCATAAACAGTCACTACGATCAACAAGACTCTGCATAAATGCCTTGTCGCTTATTGGTGCCTCTGGCTGCTCTGGGGTAGCACCAAATTCCCGGAATGTTTGATACCAGCCTTCACCAGACTCCACCTGCACAACGCATCAGGTGACACACGTGGCGACATTTCGCCGTTAGCTACCTGGTTAACGGTCTCCACCACCGGCTGTGGTGCACCAGGTGGCTCCATAGCCCTGCTTCATCTCATCATTCAAACATACCCATATCGCCTCCTGGCGCACCAATGCCAATGCCGGCGCTACTCAGAGACCAGAGCTAACTCCGCCCATCACGGTCACCATGCGCTTGTTCCTATCGCGCACTCATAGCGGGCATTGCGGCGATTCTGCTGCCAGTGCAAAATCTCTGCTCAACCGCGCGTTCTTCCGGGCGAGTTTTCATAAGTTCGGCGTCAACCATCCTGGCCCGATAGCGTCGTCACCGCTTATATATCTTCAGCGCGGCGTGATACGCCGGGCTCGAACTACGATAAGCCGCGCGAGACCTAATACGCACCCAGCACCCGTACCAAAAGCACCAGCAATGCTGCCTGCGATGCCACGGCTTAGCTAATCGTACCACCAGTTTGCGGCCATACCTCCTCCACACCAATAAGTATTTTCTGCATTACGGTCAGTGCATCTCGGCATACCACTCCATCACACGACCGAAAGCGGCCCGCTGTTGGTAGCGTCATGCACCTCGTCAGATAGCCTCTCATCTTGTTTACTGATGTCACGTAGTAGCAGTTCTCGGGGCTAACCACTCTACTCCATCCTTATTGGTATACGTTTTATCCCCAAACTTAGTCATTAAACGCCCTCAGCCACCCTTTACTCACAAGATCAGCCTGACGCTCTTGGTAAATCTCCGTGAGTAATCCCTTCTCGCGCGACGTCGCGCACGTTCAGCCAACAAATTCCGCTGGAGTTTTGACGGCCGCGCTGGCCATCCTCCTCCTCGCTCGGCTCCCTGGCTCTGATGCCACTCATCTAAAACCTAGTTTCCTAATCGCCGCCCTATCAGCCGCATCACTACACAGTCACCATCCAGTTTCTGGCGTGCGGCGGCTCAGCATGTGTGCCGCATCACGCAACACTCGCCAAATGTCTTACCCTGATCGTTCCGCTGCAGCCACTCAGCGGCAACACTACGAATACTATCGCTCAGCATCCGGAACTGCTCCGGTCTACTGCAGCAGGCGCACGTTCAGCCTGCTGAGAAAGAGCGCATGCTGTTTTGTATCTCACAACTCTATTATTAATTTCTGTCGGTCTCTGCTGGACCCTCGCTAGAAGATTGTTGCATATTACGCGATACTTCTTTACTGCTTTTCCTCTCCGTCCAGCGCAGCCAGCCGATTACCACCTCAGTGTTCCGTGCCCGATGTTGTTGTAATACTCACTGCAGCGCCGATCGGATCTTCGCCAGCTGGTGCTTGAATCTTACTGTACTACTTCAAGCTCCATCAGCTGTTGGACACTCTTCTCATTCAGACCCTCTTCTACGCAGCTCCTTCTGTATTTCACTGATCAATTTCCTGGTCAGTGACGCACGCTCGTCTTCTTGGCTAGACCGCAGCTCAGAAAGAGTCGTAAGCCCAGTAGCTTCAGCTTCATCCTGTTTTCTAGCTGCTTCGGCGGGGAGTACCATAAACCGCGCGTACGGTCGTCCTCCGGCACCACGACGTAGCGCCAGTCTCCAGCGCCTGTGCGTCAGCTTCATGTTGCACGCCGTTCACCAGCTGCTGCTAGTCAGTTGTATTTTGGTACGTGCACCCTGCTCGCATACTGCCTCATACACTTTCTGAACTTCACTCGTGTGCCCAAAGCAGCGCTCTCGAGTTCAGCAGTTGCCCCACCGCTAAATTGCAGCGAGCTGCTCCTCGCTGTGCCTGAAGCTGGGCCTCTCGCTCCTGGTATTCTTTCTCTCATGCGATACGGCGTTGGTGTTTATTATGTTCTGCTCTTCCTCTCACCCCTGTTTAGCCCTGATCCGAACCACTCGTAGCCTCACCCGTCGTATTTCGACCTAATTGCTCACCTCATTATCTTTTCTTTCTCTCGTTTTTCGAACAGCCACTACTACAAAGTATTGCCAGTAGTAATTTTACCTGCTCTTACCAATACTGTGGTTACAACGCGGCAGCACTTCTGCTGCCACATTGTTCACGCACTGCTGCCATCAATAAAATAGCTGCTGGATCGCCCTGTAATACTACAGTGTACGTTGCACTGACTTCACGACTGAAGGAATCCCGACAGTATCGCCCTCCTCAAGGAGACACTTTCTTATGAGTGCGCAGGCTTGAGGCCACACATTTCGCCTCGAAGACCTCTGGCCTCCTGCTGCTGGCGTTGTACACGAATCACCCCCACCTCGTGCACCTCGCAGCATGCGCAAAACACGAGCCTCCGCATACCAGCTGCCACCTTGCCGCTCGTCACCTCACCACCGGCGATCACCTCATGTCAGCGCATGGTGCAGAATGCCACGCAGCAATCGTCAAGCTACCTGGCTTTGCCCTCTACTACCTCTGGGGCCAACAGCCTCCATGCTGTGCCGCTTGCATCGTCAAGTAGCTCATAAATAATCGTATGAGACCCGCACCTGTACCTTGTCACGCACACCAATAGCCGCTTAACCGCTGGCGGCAAAGTCAACATTAAACCCCACGCAAATCACCGTGTTTGCATCCGAAGCAGCCAAGCGAATATCATTTCGTGAAATCATTACCAATGCCGCTTGAAATAACTCCGCGAACGTGCGCTTCGCCGCAGTCTCCGATCAGCTTCAGGCTGCCATCACAACGATGTTAGCGACCATGACCATCAGCGCGCACGATTAACGTTTAAAGTCTTTAGCGTCGTGCTTTTGGCGTCTGTCATCTTAAGCGGGTCTGCGCCGGTGATATTGGTGCTAGCAGCCTGCCTTTCAGCGTCAATCTTAGCTTCAGCCAGCTCTTTCTGTCGTGCTTGACGTTCATTCTCTCACTCAGTAGACAGGCCTCACCCGCAAGCTGGAGGCACGTCACCACCCAGTCACGTTACCGCGTGTTGATGGGCCGGCTACCCTTCAATGGTTCGCCCTCAAAGCCTTTGCATGGTGCGAGACTTTACCGCACACCGAGCCAGCCACTTCATATAAGGGAACCTTGGTGTTAATTTCACCATGCTCCACGAGCAACCCAAATCGACTCGCGCCTCGCCGGTGCTTCCATATGATGCTTTCAAATCCACGACTTCCTTCAGCGAGTTTTCTCGTCTGCACGAAGCTCTTTTCCGCGCCAGCCACCAATAGCACCATATCCATAAGCTTATCAAGCCCCTGGCCACTCTTTGCACTTCTCATTTCCACCATCACGGTAGTCACCAACTCCACTCTTCAGGGTTCAGTCCCACGTTCACTGTGCCAGCTGCGTCTTCACCAGCTGCGGGGTTGAGCCGTTCTCTTTGTCCATCTTGTTAATCGCAACAATAATGCGAGGCGTTAGCATTCCGCGCGAAACCGGAATCGCCCTCTACTGTTTGTGGTCACCGCCATCATCTGCTGCCGCTACCAACACGCCAGCATCCGTTAGCACTGCACCACGCTGACGAAGCGCTGCGAATGCTTCGTGCGGGTATCTGGCAAAAGTAATACTGCGTCCGGTTGCGCTCTGCCTGGTAGCAGGCGCTAACGTGCTGGGTAATCCCTCCAGCCTCTTGATCAACCGTTTTCTTGTTTAGGAATGGCATCGAGGCAAAGCTTGTTTTCACCGTGTCCAGCATGCATTACCACACCAATGGTGGGCGCTCAACGCCTTCTCCTACACCTGATGTTTTGGCCGCGCCTGTGTCCAGTCGCTACCGCCATGCTGCGCTGCTGCAAGTCGGCGTCAATCCCAAAGCTCTTTCCACGATAATCGTAGCTGTCTCAAAATCAATACACGCTGATTGATCGTCGCCACAATACCATTTTAAACAACTCGCACCAATCAACGACGGAACCGATAACTGCAGTGGGTGTCTGCCAGTTCACCGACGGTAATTGAATCGGAAATAATAACTCTGCCATATTTTGGTCTCACTTTCACCGGTGCACCACCTCGGGTGCTACTACTTAGTTTATTGAATCATTGTGCTTCCTTTGTCACTTTTTGTACGCTGCAGCGGCACCGCCTCGCAAGGCCGCAGACGTGCCGCTTTGCTGCCGCGATGTCTTATTTTGCAAGAGACTAGAAATGACGGATCTTGCGGTTGTCTTTATCGATACTCAAGCACGACAAAGTCTTTATGCGCTCGTTCAATGTAAATGATCTTTCCTCTGGATCGAGAGCCGTCACCCACCTAGTTCGCTTACATGCACCAACGCTTCCACGGCTGGGCTAATCTCCACAACGGACGCAAACGACCAATGCGGGTTACGGTGCACCCTCTACGGTGATCGCCCTTTTGCTGAACCTCCTCAGCCTCGCTTAGCCAGCGGGTCTTCAGTCAGCTGCTTGATGCTGAGGCTGAGGCGTTCATATCGATAGCAATAATTTTGCTTCGATGACATCACCAACTTTCACGTAATCACTTCTGGGCTGTTACATCGCTCCCATGAGAGATCTCTGAATGTGAATCAAGCCTTCAGTACTCAACGTTTACACAGGGCGCAAAGTCAACCACACCAGTAACAACAACACGCCTTCACTGTGCTCGCCAACGCTCAGCTGTTCAAATCGCTCTGCAATACCCTTCCTTAACTGCTTCCTTTTCAGAGAAGAAGATCACGCTTTGTTTGCCTTGCGGCGTCAACGTCCAAGATACGCACTTTCATTTTCATTTCACCTAGTGCATTCAAGCGCTGCGGAATTTCATCTTTGTCACTTGAGCCGACACGTGGGTAGTTTTTCAGCAGAGAGCTGTGAAACTGGCAAGAACCCGTTAACACCTTCATACTCTGTCTCAGCAGACGCCGCGGTTTGCGCTGGGCTGGTCGCAGCGGTAATAATTTCACCCTGACTCCATCTTGAAGTAGCAGCAACTTCGATTTCCAACCACTTGGTCGCTCGCAGCCTTCTTCCAAGCTCAAAAAGTACAAATCCATTGTCAAGCTCTCAGGTATCTACGATGCTCACCCAGTTACTTCATCGCCGATATCATACTTGCGAGAGAAAAGCTACTTCACGACGTGGCACGTACCCAACGCCGCGGGCAATCCAAGTCCAATTAGTACTTCATGTTTTTAATAGACAGCACGTGGCCGACAATTGTCTCACCAGTGGTTGGTTGCTTTCACATCATCACCCGCTTGAGCCAGCGGGTCATCCATTGTTATAGTGGCTTTCTAGCCACAAGTCGAGTCCCAGACCTCCTTCGCACTATCGATATTATATGTACCGTGGCGATAAATCACTGCTACGCAAACACTCACCCCCAGTCCATCCACATCTGGGGCAGTTATCAAACGTATATAAGCGCAGTAGCGCGTAGCAATGAGAGACATGCGTTATAAGATCGCTTCTTTTTGAGGTATGTAGGCGGATATGTAACAGCACCCGAGTCCGATAAGAGCTGCCAGCGCTAATAGCGGTGCACTATATCCAAATACATACCGGTTTGCAGTGCGTAGTGCTTCTGCACCGAGCAGCTGGACGACCCTTCTGGCCAAGCGAGTGGCTAACAGTAGTCTCGCCCTGGCTTGCTGCTGGAGCGGCTGTTTGATTTGCTGGCTCGCTGGTCTTCTTTGATGGCTCCGTAGCTTTGTTGGTGCAGCTGTTGGAGCGATCTTTGGCTTCTCTTCATTTTGATTTGAAGGTATTTGCGGTAGCAGCTTGCTTGTTCTGTTCAGCATTCTGCTGCGATTGCTGCTTCACAATTCTGTACTGCCCTTTGTTACTGAGCTTTGTTTGCGGCTTACCTCTTTCCTCGCGTACCTTGCGCCCGTTCTGTGCTGGTGCTGAGTGTTTTGCCTGTTTACCTTTTAAACTGTGCCAGAAAGTTATCGATGCTACACAAGTATCATAAAATGGCGGCAACTCCGGCAAAACTGTCATATTTTCTTTGCTGCGTCTGTAATATATATCAGATAGTATACTCCTCACCCCTCCTTATGTTCAAAGTAATTTAATCACTTTACGCCTTGGCCATTTACAGCGTATGCCGATGTGCTATACCAAACAACATAATTATGAGATTCTGCTACCGAGTCTATATGTGTCACGATGCCTCTCAGCTTACATTTCCAGCCTACCACTGCAGGTAGCTGCTGATGATGAACAACTGTATTGTGTACATTGACCAAGCCGATAGCACCGCCATTATAGCCTCCACGAAATCAGTCATGCACCCTGAGGCACCCGCCAACACTGCGACGCGACATAGCGCTATTGCGCTCGAGTGCAAGTCGTGGCAGCAAACAACGCCACTTGCCCGTAGCCTCAGACCCACTCATACCAAAGCTCGGAAGAAACCGCTGCCGCAGCGGCTCGACTCCCTACCGCAGACCGGCTGCATGCCCGCAGCCAACGCCCAAGGCGCTGCCAGTGCACACCGGCGTTCAATCTACTGTAGATACCTATCGCTGCCTGGTTTTGCCTTGCCCATTGGCGAGTAAACGAGGCTCGAGTCTTATCGGCCTTAAACGTGTTCGCATCTCCTAGAATGTCCAAGTGTCATCCTTCTGGCGCCTAACATAGCACCAATGAAGGCATAAAAACCACATGAGACATGGCATAGCCACTGGTTTTGAGTTGCTTTCACGAGATTACGCCGCTGCTGCAACTCCTTCCAGTTTTAACACACTCGTCGTGAAATGCGTCCGCCCTTTGCAACTACAGCACATACGTGCCAGTTCAGGATTTTTGCTGCGAAATCGACCAGTTCGGCCATTCTTGCGCCCTTTGCATCTGCAATCCGAGCGTAAGTTTGGGTCTCGGCTCTAGATGTGTTTGCTTTCTTAGTCCGCCAGCCTTTGTTCCAGCCATTTTTCGTCCTCCCATTGCCCACCCAAATGGGAGCGTTTTTAATGTTTTTCAGGGGTACATCACAAGGGATATGTATGTGTATGTTTAATTTAACATAGCTTTATGGTTTTGTCCAATATTTACATAAACATTATTTTTATTTTATTTGCTCGATCATTGCAATTATTCGCCCCATGGTATATTATAAAGATAGTTCCTTCAACCTCCCAGAGAGCTCAGTATGAACAAACACAGCCCTCAACTGCGAGAGGGAGCTGTTTTTATCATCACCACAGGCCTGCTACCTGGTTGGTGGGCTAGCACAAGTCTTCATCATCTCCATTAGCCATATTCTGAGGGTGTGAGTGGCACAAAGACTATAACATTGTCTCCAAATTTTTATAATATAGTCGCACAATATTATTGTATCTAGACGATCTCACCCAGCCACCCATAATAACCACAACGTAAAAAGCTGTGGTGTTTCATTACAGCAAGCAGGACAACATGACGCATCCTATGTCCCACTCATCTGATTTACTTTTACTAGGCCCTTAAACTCTACAGGCGCGGAGATGTCCACTTTCATAATATAAGGTAGCCTGGGCTTCTACTCTCATCAGGCTCTCATATCACTACTGCCTACCTCTTCATCTAAATCACTATTCTTTTCTATTAGAGGCTTAGGGTGTGTCAGCCATAACATCTCAAAACTATAAAAAGCGCACCATTCTCTAACGTCCGGCCAGCCCTTCTTCATCCTCTTAAAATGGACGTTGCCCTTACGCTATACAAGCCTTGAAGACTATCACAGAGCACGATTAAGAAACGCCTGAATCGCTCTCATAGAAACTCGCCAAGCTATCAAAAATATATTTGTTAAGGCAGCAACTAAAAGCCTGCACTGGCCTAATACGATTCTAGCGCCTGAAACCCACAGTGCAAGGCCAGATTCTTTACCTACCACCACTCAGCTGATACTACAAAAGAAAAGACCTTCCTGCTCAGGAAGGTAGTCTTTTTATCATTCGCACCGTGCCTAGCCTCCCACTTTCGCAGTATAATCGCCGCTGAGGAGCTTGACTTCTGTGTTGCGGAATGGTAACAGGTATTTCCTTCCTCGCCCTTGGGCACCGAAGTAAAAGTCCCGTACGCAATGTGGTGTACTGTCTTGCTTCCATGTCCCGCGTATCGCCAGTGCAGTATAAGTAATTTAACAATTGCGGTATGTGTGTGCACACTCCACCATTACTGAATTAAGTCTCACCTTTATCTGAGTCCCATTTATACAAGATAAAATGTCTAGATAAGGACATAGGCAATGGACTGTTAGTAGCTTCTAGCCCCAGCATGTTACCACACCTCCACCTTGCGCCTATCAAACTGATAGTCTTTCAGTGTCCTCATAGGGAAATCTTATCTTGAAGTTGGCTTCGCGCTTAATATGCTTTCAGCGCTTATCCATTCCGAACATAGCTACTCGACAATGCAGCAGGTCACAATCGATACACCAGAGGTTCGTCCGCCCCGGTCCTCTCGTACTGTAGATCTTCTCAAATTTCTACGTCCGTACCGGATATAAAACTGAACTGTCTCACGACGTTCTGAACCCAGCTCGCGTACCACTTTAATCGGCGAACAGCCGAACCCTTTGGAAAGGTGCTCCAGGATGTGATGAGTCGACATCGAGGGTGCAAACAGCGCCGTCTATGTGAACTATTGGGCGCTATGTCTGTTATCCCCAGGGTAACTTTTTATCCGTGTGCGCTGTCGATCCCACATTCATGTACAAATGCGCCGCACGGCGGGATCACTTGCTCCGACTTTCGTCTCTGCGATTGGAATGTACTCCTCACAGTCAAAGCTGGCTTATGCGCGCCACCATCACTTCGATTTCCATCCGAAGCTAGCCAACCTTTGAACGCCTCGCTACTCTAGGAGAGCAGCCGCGGATTAAACCACCACCATACACGGTCCTCTAACCGGATAACGGTCAGGTGAGATCAAAGATCACAACAAAGGGTGGTATTTCACCTGGCGCCTCCACAAATACTGGCGTATCTGCTCAGAGGCTCCCCAACTCTATGCTACACAGTTGTAACCCGGATCAATGTAAAGCTGTAGTAAAGCTCCATGGGGTCTTTTCGTCCTGGTACGGACAGACGGCATCTTTACCGCCAATGCACTTTCACCGAGTCCTTCGCTGAGACAGTGCCCACATGATTACTCCATTCGTGCGGGTCGGAACTTACCTGACAAGGAATTTCGCTACCCAGGACGGTTATAGTTACCGCCGCCATTGACTAGGGCTCAGTTCGTACGCGTGAAGCGCTCTAACCTTCCAGCATTGGGCGCAGGAGTCAGCCCCTATACATCCACTTTCGTGTTAGCAGAGACCTGTGTTTTTGATAAACAGTTCCGTGGGCTCTTTTGCTGCGGCCCCCACATCGTTAGATACGAAGACTTATCGCGTTCAAAAAAGCTATTAGCTCTATCTCAGAGAAAAAGATTATTTTTAAAGATACTCTATCATTCACTGAGTGAACGCGGCTCATATCCACCGAAGTGGGGCAGACCTTATCCCGAAGTTACGGTCGCTGTATTGCCGAGTTCCTTAGCGAAGGTTCACTCGTAAAGCCTGAGTCTACCTGACTCGAGCACCTGTGTTGGCTTTGCTGGTACGGGCCGCATAAAACTCATCTACATATACACTGCTTTTCGAGCCAGTGCCTTTTCCAGAATCGTCATTCTAAGAATAACTTTCATCCCTCTCGTTCCCTGCTAGGTTAGACGGATACATTACCATGAATCCGCTCCGAATATCCTCACCGTGGAACAGTATACAACTTATACGGGTTCAGGAACATTAACCTGATGTCCATCGCCCTACGCTCTGCGCCTCGGCTTAGGCCCGACTAACCCTGAGAGATGATTACTATAGCTCAGGAAACCTTTGCTCTTACGGCCGATAGGATTCTCACCTATCTTATGGTTTACTCATTCCAGCATTCTCACTTCCCTACCGCTCACCCAACTTTCCAGTTGAGCTTCGCCGCTGATAGAACGCTCCTCTACCACTGCATGCAAGCATACAATCCATATCTTCGGTAGTACACTTAGCCCCGTTACATTTTCCACGCAGAACCTCTGACTAGTGAGCTGTTACGCACTCTTTTAAATGAATGGCTGCTTCTATATCCCACTTTCCTAGCTGTAAGAAATCCCAACTGTTTCCCACTCTAGTGTACATTTAGGGACCTTTGAGATGATGGTCTGCGCTGTTTCCCTTTCGAGCACCGATCTTAGCAATTTGATGTTCTAACTGCCATGATTACACCAACGGTATCTAGTTTTGTTAACGGTGGGCAGTTGCCCGCCCCAGTCGTTTAGAGCCTCACGTTGGCTACTACATGACGCTGCCAGCTCTAAAAGCTATTTCAGAGGAGAACCAGCTATCTCCGAGTTCGATTGATTCACCGCTAACCACAGGTCATCCGGAGCACTTTGCGTGCGCACGACGGTTCGGTCCTTCACTACCTATTGCAGTAGCCTCAACCTGCTCATGGTTAGGTCACCCGGTTTCGGGTCTAATCCTGCACTATGGTCGCCCTATTCAGGCTCGCTTTCACCATGGCTCCGTCACTTGACTTAACCTTGCGCACGAAATTAACCTCGCTGGAGCTCGTTCTACAAAAGCACGCGCCGTCACCGGGCAAGCCTGAGCTCCGACTCCTTGATAGGCACACAATTTCAGGATTCATTTCACTCCCCTCCCGGGGTTCTTTTCACCTTTCCATCGCTGTACTAGTTCACTATCGATCGTATATTATATTTAGCCTTGGCTGGTGGTCCAGCCGGATTCAGACAGGGTTTCTCGTGCCCCGCCCTACTCGAAAAACATGTATAAAGTCCGCATTGTTTTCGTATACACGACTTTCACAGTTCTTTTGGTTAGTCATTCAAACTATTCTACTAACAACGCTGATTTTTCTTACTTTACCAGCCAATGATAGTTGACTGTCGCAATTCAGATGCTTGAACAAGTTCAAGTCTCTGAATTGGTCACATGTAATTTCACAACCCCTTATTATGTATTCGCCTATCAGCTTATCTCAAAAGAGAAACATATAAGGTTTGGGCTCTTACGATTTCGCTCGCCACTACTTTCGTAATCGTTATTTACTTTCTTTTCCTCATCCTACTAAGATGTTTCAGTTCAGATGGTTCCCGTCTACTATCCCATGTGTTCCAGATAGCGGTGACCAGGCATGACCCTGGGCTGGGTTTCCCATCTGGAGATCTCCCGGATCAAAGCTTGTTGGCAGCTCCCCGAAGCTTATCGCAGTCTTCCACGTCCTTCATCGGTAATATACGTCTAGGCATCCATTGTGTGCCCTTGAGTACCCTTTTTATGCATTGACTTAACTAGTAATTGCTATGCAAAAACTTGCCGTCAATTGTTAAAAAATATCGTTTCTTATCCTGATTGTTAATATGCAATCTCGCGCACTTGAGTGCGCATGAAATAACACCAAAACTTTGATATCACCTCATTCACTCTCAAGTTGTTTCTTAATTCTAGCGTAACAACTTCTATTTGTCTAGTAGTTTTTCGCTTTTAGTCTTGCAGTTAATTTTAACTGCTGGCCAGAGGTTCTTTTCGAACATTGCCTTAACTTGTTTTAATTGTACCAGATATGATTTTTGCATTTGCAAGATCTTTAAAAGATTTTAAATCTTTTCGTGCACTACATCCGCTCATACGGACAATAAAAAACGACCAGATGGTCGCTACCTACAGTAAAACTGTGGTGGGCGCTGAGGGGCTCGAACCCCCGACCCCTTCGGTGTAAACGAAGTGCTCTAGCCAACTGAGCTAAGCGCCCTTAGCTATAATTTGTTAATGGTGGGCGATGAGGGACTTGAACCTCCGACCTCGTCATTATCAGTGACGCGCTCTAACCAGCTGAGCTAATCGCCTCGCACATATCTTGAGTGGAGTGTCGAGACCAGGGGCCCTACTCCACCATATTTGGTGGAGCAACGGGGACTCGAGACCCCCGGACCCCCTGTTGCAAAGCAGGTGCTCTAGCCAACTGGCTATTGCCCCATCTTCCAAAGACTTTTATTTTTAGCGTACAAAATTATAAATGCAAGTGTATAATTGAAAATATGGGTGAATTCAGTTTTGCATCATTTTTCTTCGGAATACTCATATTGTTATAGCAGGTGCTTGCTTTTGCAGTGTCCATAAACCAATCGCGATAATGTCGGAAGTAGCGTCTCAGACTACAGTCGCTATGTTTGCAGGGCTTATCACGGCAGGGGTAGGCTTTCTCGTTATGACGAACCTGCACACGGCTATTCTGCGATTTATCTTCAAAGCGGTATTCCTTCACTCTAGCTTTGCATATAAATAAAAGAGCTCGCTAGAGCTCTTTTTAATAGACGATTTATCAATTATTATTTCTAAAAGGCACCATAATTGGTGCCTTTCCATTAACAACTTAGTTGTGCAAATCATCGGTTATATGAACTTTGTGAACTTTGTCTCGCCTCATAAAAAGGTAATTTGTTATGTAAGTTCAGGCATAACAACAAGACCGACCTAGCTCTACTAGAGATTTCTCTGCTAGCAGGCATATATTCTCCCTAGAAAGGAGGTAATCCATCCGCACCTTCCGGTACGGATACCTTGTTACGACTTAACCCCAATCATGCCCCCCACCTTAGGGCCGACGAATCGGACTTCGGTGTTGGTCACTTTCATGGTTTGACGGGCGGTGTGTACAAGACCCGGGAACGTATTCACCGCAACTTGCTGATCTGCGATTACTAGCGATTCCGACTTCAAAGAGGCGAGTTTCAGCCTTCTATCCGAACTGGGACTAGCTTTGATGCGATTTGCTTCACCTCGCGGCTTCGCTGCGCATTGTACCAGCCATTGTATCACGTTTCTAGCCCAGGACGTAAGGGAAATACTGACCTGACATCATCCCCTCCTTCCTCCCCGTTACCGGGGCAGTCCAAGTAGAAAAATACAACTACTTGCAAGGGTTGCGCTCGTTGATGGACTTAACCAAACATCTCACGACACGAGCTGACGACGGCCATGCATCACCTGTCACAGGGTTCCAAAAGGCACAGTCTACTTTCGCAGACCTTCCCTGGATGTCAAGCCTCTGGTAAGGTTCTTCGTTTATCATCGAATTAAAGAACACGATCCACCGCTTGTGCGGGTCCCCGTCAATTCCTTTATGTTTTAGCCTTGCGGCCGTACTCCACAGGCGGGATACTTAACGCGTTAGCTTCGCTACTGAAGGGGTCGATACCCAAAACAGCTAGTATCCATCGTTTACGGCGTGGGACTACCCGGGTATCTAATCCGGTTCGCTCCCCTACGCTTTCGTGCCTTAGCGTCAGAAATAGTCCAGTAACCTGCCTACGCCATCGGTGTTCCTTTCTAATATCTACGGATTTCACTCCTACACAAGAAATTCCAGTGACCTCTACCACTCTCGAGTTTGCCAGTTTGAATAATAGCCTGTATGGTTGAGCCACCAGATTTCACTATTCACTTAACAAACCGCCTACGCAACTCTTTACGCCCAGTCACCCGGATAATGCTCTGCACCCTACGTATGACCGCGGCTGCTGGCACGTAGTTAGCCGATGCTTATTCATGAGTTACCGTCATATTCTCTCACTCATAAAAGAAGTTTACAACCCGAAGGCCTTCATCCTTCACGCGGCGTTGCTCCATCAGGCTTTTCGCCCATTGTGGAAGATTCCTCACTGCTGCCTCCGTAGGAGTCTGGACCGTGTCTCAGTTCCAGTCTGGCTGGTCATCCTCTCAGACCAGCTACGGATCGTCGGCTTGGTGAGCCATTACCTCACCAACTACCTAATCCGACGCGGGCTTCTCCCAAAGCGGATAAATCCTTTAATCCGAAGATCACATGCGGTATTAGCCATCTTTCGGGCTAGTTATCCCTCACTTTGGGGTAGATTCCCACGCGTTACTCAGCCGTCCGCCGCCTCGCCGCCAAATAGTAAACTACCTGCGCTGCCGCTCGACTTGCATGTGTTAGGCACGCCGCCAGCATTCATCCTGAGCCAGGATCAAACTCTCCATATACACGTTTATCTAATATATAAGCGTGCTTGACTCAATTCATATAACTGACGATGATAATTGCACAACTAAATTGTTAATGTTCCAAAAGTAATTTTGGGTAGCCTTTCTTGGTTTCATCAGCTGGGTTTCTGTCTTGCTGTCCGTTAGGCTAATACGTACTATACCGAACCCGAATGGAAGCGTCAACAGTTTTTCATATTATTTTAGTGTAGCACAACTGAAGCAATTGTAGCGCCAACAAGTGCTCCAACTACTACTTCTACAGGGTGCCCTTTGCAACATGCAGTTGAGGAAGCCTGGTTGACAGCTTTACTGAGTCTATTAAGCCTAAGACCCTGCTCACCAGATGAGCGGCGCACCATTACAGCGTCATACATAACAATCATCGCCAAAACACCGGCTATATAGCAAACAGCGCAGAATCTAGCCCTTCTTCCAGTCCTATATGTACAGCAGCGAGCTGACCACCGTTGCACTATGTGCACTGGCATACCGCCGAAACATAGAGCTTATTAACACCTTGATACTGCGCGTCTTAATGGCAGCATATCAGAGTTTTCTGTGCCACTACCCAGGCGAGTAGTGGCACAATAAGATAGAGGTTCATTATTTTTGTCTCCTCTTCTGTGTCATGCGATAGCAGTCCCACAGAAGCAACAACGATCGATCATCATCGGCAACCCGCACGATGCGTGCCAATCTTTGTGTGGTACGGCCAAGTGTTGGTACGATCCTGAACCGCCACACGAATTGTCTGGACCGTTTAGCGAGATCAGAAGTCACTTCGGGCTCACACTCGCGTCCACCGTCTGCACTGAGACGATCGGAGCTGTCTTTCCCAGACGGCCGCTGCCTTAATACCAACTCCACCACGTCTTATGTGCCGGGAAGTTCGATATTTTGGTCATTTTTCCGTAGCCCTGTTCGCAACAACTAATACCTTTTTGGGTGTCATCGACAACATCCATACCGACAACAACATCATTCGGCCTCAAACGAACACCGCGCACACCTCGAGCAGAACGCTCCATAGATCGCACTTCAGATTCTGGGGAATCGAAATTGCCTGCCCTGCAGAAGTTGAAATTAGAATATCATTATTTCCAGAGGTCCGCTTAATCCACCGCAGTTCATCGCCATCCTCAAGTTTAATCGCGACCAGTCCATTTGTCCTGATATTTGCGTCAGTCGCTCAGTGGAGTCTTCTTAATAGTTCCCTTGCAGGTTGTCATAAAGAGATATCCTTCAACGGTATCAGCTGGTCGACCTTGATTGATAATTGAGGTAATCTTCTCTTCTGGCTGCAACTGCAGGAGGTTCACTGCTGCAACACCCTTTGCAGACAAGCTTGCTGCAGGTACCTCAAAGCACGCAAACGGGAACACTCTGACCTCGATTAGTAAAGAAGAATAGGTTGTCGTGCGTTGAGGCTGGAACCAGTTGCGCAATAACATCCTCTTCCTTCGTAGCCATGCCTCGCTTACCTTTTCCGCCACGATTTTGCTTGCGATATTCTTTCAATGATGTGCGTTTTATATAATTTTCTGTTGTGAGTAATATAACACTATCTTCTTCCGGAATTAGCTCTTCATCGCTAAATTTCCCCAGTTCATGGTTGATAATTTTACTACAACGATCATCACCATACTTCTTTCATATCAAGAAGTTCACTTCTTAATGATGTCAAAAATCTTACGTTCGTCTGCTAAGATTCCTTCTAATTTTTCAATTAGTGCCATATAGTTCACTGCAGTTCATTCTCTACTGCTTCGCGTTCCAAGCCAGTCAGTCGACGGAGTTACATCGCAAGAATAGCCTTGGCTCTGAATCTCAGATAGCCCAAACTTCTGCATCAAAGCCGCTTCAGCTTCTGGCTGAGTTTTTAGCTAGCACGAATCGTTTTAATCACTTCATCGATGTGGTCAAGCGCGATCTTGTATCCTTCCAAAAATATGTGCCTGAGCTTTCAGTTTTCTTAATCTCAAACTCGGTCTGACGACGCCACCACTTTCTGGCGATGCTTCACAAACTCCCTGTAGCATGTCCTTTAGCCCCAGGATGCGAGGCTGAATTTCCACTCAACAAGCGACAGCATGTTGTAATTAAAGTTCGTTTGCATTGCGGTCAGTTTTATACAGCTGGTTGAGCACCTTCTTTGCAGGCATCTTCTTCTAGACGGATAACAATACGAACATTACCACGAGAGCTCTCCGTCATTAAGGTCGGCAATCGCAGTTAGCTTCTTTTCTTTAACAAGTTCTGCAATCTTCTCAATAAGTGTAGCCTTATTTATTGCAGCATATGGAATCTCTGTAACGACGATCTGATGCCGGCCTTTTTTGCCCTCTTCAATCGTAGCAACTGCACGAACAACAACGCTACCACGCCCCGTTGCATAAGCTTGACGCATTGGTGCACCACCATAGACGGTAGCTCCGGTCGGGAAATCTGGCCCTTCACGTGTTGAAGTAGGTCATCCACAGTAGCATCTGGATTATCGATGAGTTCGATTGTTGCATCAGCCACTTCAGATAAATTGCATGCGGTGGAATATTTGTTGCCATTCCTGACAGCAATACCGATCTGTCCATTTAGTAACAGCTGTGGCACCTTAGCCGGTAGCACCACTGGCTCTTTCACGAGAGCCGTCAGTTTTGGTTTGAACTCAACTCCGTGTCCTTTTTCAATATCTGCCAACATCTCATCTGAGATTTTTGCATGCGTGCCTCGGTGTAGCGATGGCTGCGGCTGGGCTCGCCGTCCACTCGAACCAAAGTTACCCTGTCCGTCAACCATTGGATAGCGCAATGACCATCCCTTGAGCCAAGCGCACCATTGAATCGTAGATTGCGCTATCGCCGTGCGGGTGATATTTACCCATCACGTCACCAACGATCAGCGCACTTTTTACAAACTTACTGCCAGACCGATTGCCGTCTTTGGTTCATCGAATACAAAATGCGGCGGTGCACTGGCTTTAGTCCATCGCGTACATCTGGTAGGGCACGATCAATAATCACACCTCATTGAATACCGGAAAAAGTTATCTTTCATGACACCTTTCAGCTTGCGCTGCTCTAGCCTGACCGATACTCCTGGCAACCTCATTTGAGCCTGTATTGGCTATTGCTCTCCTGTTCGTTTCAATTCATCATCCATATTAAATATCTAGCTCCCTCTAGGTTCGCATCTTTGGCGCGTCCTTGAATAAAAACTCTTACGCAATGTCACGTCATCGCCCATCAGTCGAGAAAAACCGCATCTGCTTCCTTCGGCATCTTCAACGCGTACCTGTGATTAGTACACGATTATCGGATTCATGGTTGTCTCCCACAGCTGATCAGCGTCCATCTCACCAAGACCCTTTAAAGCGAGAAAGTGTTACACTGGCCTGCTTAACCTTATCGTCGGCGGGTCAATTCCACCCTTTGCGCTCACGGCGCTCTGCAATAAGTTTATCTAATGTTTTAGCCAGCTCGTCTTCATTGTAGACGTAAATCTTTTTCTGGCCTTTTTATTAATTGAATATAGTGGTGGTTTTGCAAGATACACGTAGCCACCTTCAACCACTTCCCTCATATAACGGAACAGGAATGTCAGCAGCAACGTAGCGATATGGCTTCCATCCACATCGGCATCAGTCATGATAATAATTTTGTGATATCGCAAGCCGCTGATATCAAATGAATCACCGATACCGACGCCAAAGGCTTGGATCATGGCTACAATTTCTTTATTAGCGAACATCTTGTCCAAACGAGCTCGTTCGGTGTTGAGAACTTTACCACGGAGAGGTAGGATAGCTTTTGCGTCTTGCTGTCACGCCCTTCCTTGGCTGAACCAGCGGCCGAGTTACCCTCAACGATGTAAATTTCACTATCACTTGGGCTCCTACTCGAGCAATCCCATAGTTTGCCTGGCAGCCCCATGCCATCGAGCGCACCCTTACGGATAACGTTATCGCGCGCCGCTCGGGCAGCCTTACGAGCTCGGGCAGCAATAACCGCCTTGCTAATAATCTTCTTTGCAATGGGCTGTCTTCAAGATAGTACGCAAAATACTCCAGTCATAACTTTATCTACATAACTGCGCACCTCCAGGGTTACCCAACTTATTCTTAGTTTGCCCTTCAAACTGAGGATCTGGGATTTTTACCAAAAATAACTGCAGTGAGGCCTCTCGAATGTCATCACCGGTCAAGTTATCCTCTTTCTCTTTTAGGAGGCTATTTTTGCGAGCGTAATCATTAACCACTCGCGTAAGTGCCGTTCTAAATCCGACAACATGTGTTCCTCCATCAGGAGTTAGCACGTTATTGGCAAACGGCTTTAACTGTTTCAATGTAGGTGTCGTTATACTGCAAAGCAATTTCATCGACAGCATCTTCTATCTGTCGCTCAATATAAAATGTGTGTCCGCAAGCACCTTCTTTACCAATATTAAGGTGCTTTTACGTAACTTTGGATTCCTCCTTCAAAGTAAAACGCCTGACTTTCGTCGCTACGCTCATCACGCACCCTCGTGAATACACCCTTTGTTAGATATGATTGATGTCGTAAATACGACACTACCCATTTGTAATCAAACGTAACGGTTTCCTTAAAAATTGTTGGATCAGGGTAAAATGTAATAATTGTACCTGTTTTTGTAGTTTTTCCAACAACTTTTAGTGCGGCCTTTGGTACACCTTTTTCAAACTCAATTCGGTGAATTTTGCCGTTCTTATGCACCTCCGCTATCATGTGCGTTGGATAGTGCGTTAACCACGCTTGACCCTCACACTCATGAAGACCTGACGACACCTTGTATCCTCCACCGCCGAACTTACCGCCAGCGTGAAGCACCGTTAATACAGTCTCTAATGTGCTCTTGCCTGTTTTAGGATGCTTATCGACCGATGCCTCGCCCGTCATCCTCGACACGCACTCCACCATCACGCAGCAGTGTAACCTCAACGCGACTGCAGTAAAACCGGCAATCGCCTCGTCAATAGAGTTATCAGCAACTCTTTATCAAATGGTGTACGCCATCATAGCCGGTGCTACTGATATACATGCCGGGTCGCTTACGAACCGGCTCAAGGCCTCCAGGACCTGAATTTGCGAGCCATCATACGATGACTGCCTCTGATTTTTTTCCGTCATTATATCCTCGTTTATGTTTGTTATTGAGCTCTGATATCTTTCTTTATTATACCAGATTACAGGGGTAGAAATCAAGATATATCAGGGTGGAGCGCTATACTAACCGGGTATAACCGATAAATAAGGCCAGCTTTTTGCTGACCTTATGTGGAATGATGGATGATTAACGTAGCCGTAGCACTGTTGGATCGTTAGTGCTATCGTCATCGTGCGATTGAGTATTTGAGCTCTTTTTATCGCGCTGAGAACCCGGGTGCAACGACGGAGTGACAACTTCTTGCTTCTTCTGCGTAGCGGTATCTTGGCGTGGAGCAATATCTAGCTGCGGCTGCGCAACAACTGGCTTTTCGGCAGGTGAAGCTTGCGTAGCTGGCCCAGCCGAGTTGTTAGCCGGTGATACTGGCCCCGAATCCGCTTTTTTTGTAGCTCAGCTCGCCGCTTCATCCAGGCATCAAGGAAGTTACCATCGGCGCTGCTCTGGCCGCCCTGAGGACGATTAGCCTGGAGCACCCCAGGACGAGGTGGCTGACCGCTCGGCATGGCCTCGATTGCCCGTCGCAAAATGTACTACCCGAAGTAGGTGCCATGCATTTCGGTGCCGCAGCTGGCCCCAGCGCTGGAGCTGGAGATTGAGCGGCTGCCGTGCCAGCCAACCGCTGAAAAATCTCCTGCTCCACTTGAGCGCGTGGCCGACCATATTTCGCAGATGACAGCTCTTTCAACGCGTTACGTAATCGCTCGTCTGATCTCACCCATCGGCGGTATTAAGGCCATGCTAAACGGTGCAGACGGCACATTTTTGAATCATTACCGAGCTTAATTGCCTGGTGGTTTGGCAAACTCTTCAAATCGTCCACATCAAATGTTGGCGCAAATTTCTTAATCAACAACTCTGCATCGGTAATACCAATACGCCCACTAATCACTGTACCGACGTTACCAATAATTGCCTCACGAATCTTATCAGTCAATTGCGACATAAACTGGTTACCAAGGATGAGATTTAAGCGATACTTACGAGCCTCCGAGAGAATAGACCTGAAAGCCTCGGTGGCAGAAATTCTGGAACTCATCAACAAATAGCGAAAAAGTCTTTACGCTCATGTTCTGGACATCGGCACGGCTCATCGCTGCAGCCTGGAATTTCATAATAAAGATAATACCGAGCAACTCTCGAGTTAAGTTCGCCCATCTTACCCTTCGATAGGTTAACGAGCAAGATTTTATTATTATCCATCACCCTCACGAATATTAAATCCACTCTTGGTTTGGCCAATGATGATACGCATCGCGTCGTTCGACAGGGAACGGACCAAACTTTGAGATCACCCAACCAGTCACTTCTCCGGCCTCGCTCGACTGCTGCGCGCGGGAATTCCTTCGTCCAGAAGTCGATCACAGTCTGATCGGTAACGTATTTCAGTTTCTGGCGCACAAACTCAGGATCAGTGAGACATTTTGGAATATCGATGAATGTTCCACCATTTGGATCCGCCATCAGCAGCAAGGCGACAGTTACGGAAAAATATGCTCAAGCCGTGGCCCAACAATACCAGTGTGCCCTGGATCATACAAACCATACAGCATATTAATAGCCTCTTGTACCAAAAAGTCTTTCTGGTCTGGGTGGTCATATTCAAACATGTTAAGGCCAATCGGGTTAGTCATGTCACCAGGGTTAAAGTAAATAACATCCTCAACCCGCTCCCGCGGTACTTTACCTAGCAGCTCCTCCACCGAGTCGCCGTGCGGATCAACAAACGCAAAAGCCACGCCCCTCCAGCATATCCTGGTAGGCAGATTCTCCAGCAGTACCGACTTTTGACCAGTACCAGTCTGACCAATGATGTGGTATGACGACGACGGTCGTTCGTGCTCACACGAATCGGCTTTGCGCACACCACGAAAACTCATTATATCCAAGCAGAAGACCTTCGTTCATCACCTGGGTTGGCCCATCTACTTGCTTTGAGTGCTGGCGCTCCACCTGAGACGTCGGAATACTCGTTTGGTCTGGCAAATGAAATCAACGTCGCTAGCTCAATACTATTCAGCACCATACCTGTCGCTGATTGCGGGAAGAATCGAAAAATATACTCCGTCACTAAATCGTCGATATTATTGTTCAGTATGAACTTAAAGCCATTATTCTGTGGCGAATTAAACAATGAAAATGCAGCAACGATATTATTTAAAAATTCCCTGCGAACGTGCCGCTGTGTTAGAAGAAACGATCAACACGAATCATCGTCTCATATCCTGGATAGCGGCCTTTATTTTTCTATACCATCGATAATTGCCTTGTCGGTTGATGATAGGGTTAGCATCTGCTGCTAGTGTGTCGTCTTCCTTGCCATAGTCACTCGCCTCCGGTGGCTTCCAAAGAGCTGACAGCAGTCCATCGCGTATTACTATTCTTTGTTTTTCTTCTTGCCATTGCTCTTCTCGCGAATAGTATCTATCACCGCCTCCCCGGCCTGCTCCCATCCTTCTGTGGCAGGACGAATCAAGAACTGTACCGCAGCACCATCTCTCACGACCAGCAGCCGACAGTGCATTCAAAAATTGCGCGAGAAGCATCTCGATGCGTTTCTTCAAATGTAGCGATCGGATAGGGCATATGGCCGTTTTAGCGTCAGTTCACCACCAATCGTGCCACTCATGCGGCCAATCTTGCTAAAGATATTGTGGTCTTTCATTTCCTCAAGGCGCGCCGATGGATATGCTGCGCCACCGCCTGCCGGATAAGGCTCATAGCTGATGTGGCGCTACCACATAATATCGTACGACACCGCCACTCGCGACAATTTCAAATGATACATGGCGCTGGCCGTAAAATTTACTACGGAATCCTTTACGCGCTGTGCTCGAGATAATGTTATACATCACCTGGGCCTGCGAAATAATCTCATCTGTAATATCACGCTGGTCACGAGTACCACCCTCTAAGTCTTCGCTAATTGGTGGCAAGTGAATAAGCATCGACACCATCTTTAGCCCACGCTCGTAGTTCTTTGCTTCACGATTAACGCGGCGATACTGGAAAAAGCCAATATTAATAGCCACTACTACGGCCGCTACAATCAGAAACATGATCATCAAAAAGCCAAGTATCTGCATTATTTTGCCTCCTGCTCCGAAGCACCATACCGAGCTTGCCGATATTGTCGCCCAAGCATAATAATCCGGTCTTGACGAGCACCCGGATTATCGGTCGTCTCACGAATAATGCGCTTTACGCTTTTTAGCCACTCTTTATCTTTTGAGATATCAATATCGTCGTCATTTTGGCTTGAAATGGTCGTTGCTGTTTGTGTTGTATAGCTAGCCGGCTGGGTCGCAATGTACGCCGGTTCAGCCAATTGCCTCAGCCGCAGCCGCAGCTGATCGACGCTCCTGGTTTTGTTCCGTACTGCTCGGGCACGATTGGGAGTTTTCTCTGGAGAGGCTGACTGCTGAGTCTCTGGAGAAACCGAGACACGTGGCGCCCGCTCTGAGCCCCTGGATAATTTCGTGATGTTTCTGGATTCATATGGCTTTTATTATATCATAAGCACTTTATTTTCGTTTATAGACATAGAGTAGCCCAAGCGCCACAAATAGCGCCGTCAGCAGTAAACTCCACCAGCTAAGCGCCCCCACCGACTGCATTCCTAGTAGCAGCACAGGCACGGCGGCCAACACACTCGCGTAATAATAGGCGCCTCCGCCTGTTGCGACAAAACTCTCCCCGAGCGAGTGGCTTCCTGCGCTGCAAGACTGCGCATACAAGCCGCAATACGCCGCCAATAATATATGTCATTACGATATAGATGCACAAAAATAGCATCAACACACCAAACGGACCCACCTGCGATGGCGTTGTATATTGTACGATTACGACAATAGCAATAAATGCTGCCACGGCAAGCAGCTGAAGCCCTATTCGTACTAATCTGCTGTTTCGTCATTTATAAATAGTATCGCCTACGGCCACCGAACTCTTCTATCGCCACAAACACACCTCGAGCACCATGCAGGTACCCCGTTAATAAAATTTTTAAATTAATGTTATGTATTGCCGTGTATATCACTTCACTTCTATGTTGCATACTAGAAAGCACAGATCTATGCATCCGCTACACACGAGATCCATTAACTAAGCGCGCATACTCTGCGCTTCTAGCAGCTGATCGCCTCCTACAAAGGAGACAGAACAACTACACACAGCAAACGCTGGGCGTTATGATTAACCTTTGCACGCAGCGGGGCCAAGAACACATATCTCTTCGGCGCCAAACAAACTGCTGAGCTCATGTAGAGTCATTCAGTCCTGCGTTGCCTTGTGTATTTGTTTTTGTAAAATTGATGTTTATGTTTATCAATTACCGTTTCACTATAACACACCAGGCTCTATGCATCAATCCACCAGGATAGCATAAATGTTGTAATAAAGTCTAATATAGGTATGGCTACTGCTTATAGTTACCTGTCTGGTTTTTTATTATTTTTTACAACGTTAGTGTGTCAGTTTAGCGGAAGTCCATTTCACTATTTTATCAATCCATACGGTAGAGATGTATATAATACACCATATTTACCCGTGTATCTTAGCAGCGTCCCCTCTGCTGCACACACCCTAGCAGCTGTATTTTACCCCTGCTCTAGTGTCCTTTCTTGTAACTATACACTACAATTATGTGGCTTTTTTTACAATCTTTTCGTGTTGACACCCCCCAATAAACACTCTATTATAAGGGTAGCTTCTGAACAAAAAACTTATACAGAAGCCAAACATAAACAGAATTTTCAAAACTCCACTTCTTAGAAACAACCACTACTCGCAGGTGGTTGTTTTCCTTTTTATGCAGCCGCTAAATCTAGCAGCTAACACATTTTCGTCAAAAACTTCATACGACAAAAGGCGCCAGCTCATAGCTGCACGCCCATACTATTCACTCATGGTGGAGCTGCCGGGTACCGCCCCCGGGTCCAAAAAGGTAATCGTTCGCCCATCTACAAGTTTAGACTATCTTGCTGTTTTTTGATGCGTCTATACTCTCAAAAACAGTCACAAATAAGCATAGCCGCAGGGTATCTGCTATCCAGCCAAAGTCGATACAAGCTTTGGCATTGTCCTGCTAAAATCTCTGATACATTCTTGCGCTCCAGTAGAAATCAGCGCAGAATATGGCTACCTACTATTTTAGGCAACTGTCGCAAAAAGCGGCCTGCTTTGGCATCAAAGATGCAGCAAACGCCTTTGCTTTTTCTGCAAAGTTTGCATTTATTGATACTGATTACGTCAGTGGTCGACTTGCTTGGCGAACTATTAAAAATCCTTCTGTCAAAAAGCTATATCAGCCCCAGATAGCACTATTATAGCAGAACCCTGCCAGAATATGGTTAAAATAGAACTGCAAGTAACCATTGAGGTAACAACATCGGCGACCGGCAAAACATATTCAGTAGCAAGCCTTGGCTACAATGGACAACTGATAGAAATTGAGGGTGATTCTTCAAAAGGGCTGCCTTCCTTGCAAATTGTGGGGCTTGGCAAGTAAGGCTATTGATGAGTCAAAGAGCGCGTTCGTAGAGCGTATTAATAACTCATCGTTAACTTTCCCTGCTCAAAAATCACCATAAATCTTGCCCCAGCCGAGATACCAAAGATGGCTCTGAATTTGACCTCCCTGATAGCACTAACGATTCTCGTGATATCCGGCCAGCTTCTTGAGCAGAATATACCAACCGCCTATTTCGCTGGCGAATTAGCGCTTGATGGCAGCGTGCGACCTATCAAAAATGCAACTATTATTGCAGAATTAGCCGCAAAAAATGGTATTCCCGAAATCTACGTGCCACAAGAAAACTGCAAGGAAGCAGCACTTTTTACCGACATAATCGATTTACGGCGTTAGTAATCTTCAGCAGCTCTTCCTTCACCTGAAGGGTATTGATCGCATGCAACCTTTCTCGGGGCAAAACATAGAGCCGATATCGCATAGTCAGCTTACTCCGCCACCGCTAGATGACGTACACGGACAAGAACAGGCCAAGCGAGCACTTATTATCGCAGCCGCCGGTGGTCACAATCTGCTGCTATCTGGTTCACCAGGTGCAGGAAAAACTATGCTTGCCAAAATATTGCCCAAGCTCCTTCCTCCGCCATCAACTGAAGATATTATTTCAACTCGCGAAGCTCCACAACCTCAGTCCCCGCCACGCAGCAATTAGAGCTTGGCGAACGACCCTTCAGAAACCTCTCACCACACGGCCAGCCGTACAGCCCCTTATCGGTGGCGGCCCACGCTACTCCCGGCGAAGCTCAGTCTTGCACATAATGGTGTGCTCTTCCTGGATGAGCTACCAGAATATCCACGCGCAACGCTAGAGTCCCTCCGTCAGCCACTCGAAGATCACGTTGTATCAATCTCACGAGCTCGCGCAAGATATACTCTATCCAGCAAACTTTTATCATGATTGCCACCATGAACCCATGCCCATGCGGTTACTATGGAGACCCGGTAAAAGAATGTACCTGTTCGTTGTCACAAATCTTGGCCTATCGTATATCTGGACCACTTCTCGATCGTATCGACCTAACAATCACTGCACAGCGTGTTTTCACACAATGAGTTATTAAAAATTCATCGTCTAAAAACAACATATTAATGCCCAAAAAATTAGTAGAAAAGGCAAGAAAACATCAATTTAACAGATATAACAGTAGTGTTTATAACAACGGTAATATTTCTTCATCAGACATAATAAAATATTTGTTATTAGATAGTGATGTAAAAGTTTATGGAATCAGCAGCCGTTAATCTGGACCTATCTCCACGCAGCTACTACAAAGTGCTGCGTGTAGCTCGCACAATTGCAGACCTTGAAGACTCCCCGGCCGTGCTCATCCCACACATCGCTGAGGCACTACAATATCGTACAGTATCAACAGTAATGCCGCATGTGGCTTGAACTGCGCTAGCCAAATCTGCTATAATTCAGCTGAATAACGTTTTATATTTTTTTAATTAAGAATCGCTAACAGGAGAGTCTAGCAATTAATAAATCAGTACGAATTAACGGAGACATTCGCGCTTCGGAGCTGCGTGTCATCAGTGAACACGGCGAGCAGCTAGGTATCATGCCGAAACGAGAAGCTGTAGCACTGGCCGAAAAAGCCGGGCTTGACCTTGTAGAGATATCACCAGGCGCTACCCCTCCAGTAGCTAAAATCATCGACTGGGGTAAATACCAATACCAGAAGATGAAAGATCAGCAAAAAAATCGCAAAGCAGCTAAAGCGAATGAGCTCAAGCAAATGCGATTTGGTCTAAAAATTGGTAGTGAGCGACCTTGAGATTAAACTGCGTAAGGTTCGTAAGTTTCTTGAGGCTGGTCATAAAGTCAGAATTCAAATCTTCCTTCGTGGACGAGAAATGGCTCATAAAGACCTTGCCTTCGAGATGGCACACAAAATCTTAGCCGAGTTAGAGACCGAGGCGATCATAGAACAAAAGCCACAAATGGCTGGACGCAACCTGAATGTAACAATAAGGAGAAAGTAATGCCAAAGCTTAAAACCCATAAAGGTACGGCTAAGCGCATTAAGCTTTACCAGCACTGGTAAGGTAAAGCGACGCCGCGCATTTCAGTGGGCACATGCTTTGCCAAGAAGAGCAAGAGCCGCAAGCGTAACATCAATACGCCTGCATTTGTCACTGGCTCAATGAAGAAAAACGTTAAACGAGCCTTGGGAGAATAATTTATGCGCGTTAAACGAGGTGTAACCGCACGAGCTAAGCATCAAGAAGATTCTAAAAAGCTGCCAAGGGCATGCAGCATAACCGCACACGATCATACCGCCTAGCAAAACAAGGTGTTATTCGATCACTGCAATATGCATACCGTGACCGACGCAACAAAAAGCGTGATCTGCGTGGTCTATGGATTACCCGTATCAATGCTGCCGCACGCCTAAATGGCACAACATACGGCAAGCTAATTAACGGCCTAAAAACCGCAAATATTGAGCTTGACCGCAAAGTACTTGCAGAGCTTGCTGTTAACGAGCCAGCAGCCTTCACTGCTATCGTCAAAGCTGTAAAATAGTTTTTTTGTGCAGCACTCAAAAATACCCCGTAGTTACCTATGGGGTATTTTGATTGCTGCATTGATAAGCCGGGTTCTGTCGAGGACGATCATCTATCTAGATAGTGTATTGCTACGCTATTCAAGCGGATTGCGTGAACATCTCAAGCGGATCACTTATCTGAGCTGTTCCCCTTGCAGCCGACAGGGTTTACCTCCCCACCTTGTCACCAAGGCAGACTGTGGGCTCTTACCCCACCTCGTTCTCACCTTGCTCCAACCAGTAGAGTAGTTCTGCTCTGTGGCACTTCCCCAGGGTTACCCCCGGTCGCCGTTAGCGACCGTCGTATCCTATGCTGCCCGGACTTTCCTCTTGCTGGCTTTATGGTCCAACAAGCGATCGTCCCAATGCGCTCTGTCAGTATAACATAATTTGCCTAGCCATCAAAAAACCTACCTCGAAAGCTTTGATATTCCCTGCTCGTTGCAAGGTGGGTGTTCTCATGATAGCTCCACGGAGCTATCGGATATTGAACTCCCTATCGTATGATGTTAGGAAAAATCATCACACTTCCTCGGTAGGATGCCTTAGTATAGATATGCCAGCCAGCAGCACCAAACACTGCCAGAAAGGCTTGAAATATTGCTTTTGTAGCTGCCGACATAAGCCCGGTAATCTGCCCATTAAATAGCATCACAATGCCAAATACAATAAACAGGCTGTATTGTTCCATGGCCTCCATGGCCTGCTGAATAAACCTTGGTGCGAGCGGGTATAGCACTCTCGAACCATCAAGTGGTGGTATTGGCAACATATTAAACACAAAAAAACCTAGGTTAATAGCAACCACTTGCATTAGTATTTTGCCGATCAGCGTGCTCTCAGAGGCCCCTGAGAGCATACATATAGCCCACACCAATAAAAAGCTAACACTAGATTAACTAGCGGCCCTGCAAGCGCTACCAGCGCAGCTCCCCAATCGCCCACACGACCCTGGTTAAACGGTACCGGTTTGGCACCACCAAACACTGGAGCGCCGAGTAGCATCAACACAAGCGGCAGCGCAATCGTCATGATGGGATCTATATGCTTAAACGGGTTCAGCGTTAGTCGGCCAATGCTTTGGCTGTATCGTCACCCAATTTATAAGCCACTAGTCCATGCATCACCCTCATGTAAGGTCATTGAAATAAATACAACAGACAGTAGAATAACAATATTTAACAGTATCATGCTTTCATTATACACTACTCTGCCTCGCAATATTGACAAAAACCCTTGCTTCCAGCTAGAATGGTATACGATTATCTATTAATTTAACAACGTAGGAACTGTATTCATGGCAACACGATGTGGAGCTCACCGGTAAGGGTAAGCAGTTCAGCCACAATGTTAGCTTTTCTCTTTGCGCCGCACAAAGCGCGTTTTCAAGCCAAACCTTCAAAAAGAAGACATTTGTGGTTGATGGTCAGAAAGTAACAATGACACTTTCGACAAGCGCAATCCGCACTAAAGAAAAAGGTATCCTCTAACGGCTAACCTTTTGATAGTTATACAAAATACCTCCATACTCGGAGGTATTTTTAAATTTTTAATAATTACTCGCTTTTGCTGCTGTGGCTGCCGCTATTTTGAACGGTCGACGACAACTGTAGTCATCGCAGCTGGCAAGCTAGCGGCCTTCACCTTTAGCTTGGTAACATGTTCAACGTCCCTCGCCCCACCGCACTATTAAAAATCAGCCACTTCGTTCTGAGGCACTTCATAGGCTAACGTATCATCTGCATAGTGTACCGGCACTCAAGCTTCTGGCTCCATAATCTTCGCAATCCGCGCTGCAGCAACACCATCAAACGTGTAGCCATTCCCTCCGACCGGGATAATAAGTACATCAATCAGCCCAAGCTCTTCTAGTTGGTTTTCTGATATTTCGCTGTCGATGTGCCCAAGCACAGCGATAGCAATGCCATCAACCACTACGCGATAAGCAGCAGCCTTTTTCCCTGCATGCTCAAGGCTGTCAATATTACGCCGAAATGCAAAAACCTGGTAATCGCTAAAACGGACCCACTTTCATATTCGCCCGGACCATCAATTACTAGCTTAGCTGCGTCATTATATACCGCAAACCGAGGCTCTGTAGCTAATTCTACACCACCGCCAGTAGCACATCCTTCGTGCCATAGATAGCGACAGCTTTGGTCGATATATAGGCTATCTTTTTGGCCTTAATAACACCTGCACCGGCACCTTTATATTCAAATTCAAACATGTGTTTATTTCTTCCTCTGTCTAAGATCTTACGTTCATCTCGGATTACGTTCTTTTTACCTGCTAGGATATCAATAATAAACTTATCACGCACTGAATACCGGTAGGTGACATCACTTGTCTCTCATAACGACGTAGTTTAGCTTCATACTCTTCATTCTTCTCTACTTGTTGTAATATCTGCTTCAGCTGGCCCTCTGTTAACTCTCGCCGGCAATAAACAAATCAATATCTGATTTTTGGATCATCTATCAGGCGGCCTTTTGCGACAATAATATCTGCACCTTTGATCTTCTTGATGAGATCGATACTATTAAAAGTCGTAAATATCTTGGCCAACCAGCGCAACCTTACCGTTTACCACTTCGCCGGTAAATATCTGACGCAACGGGTCATAGAATTCATATTTTTTGTTTAGTGCATAATAGAGTTTATTGTTGCTATTGCGGCTTTTAACCACCCCAACATTAACTATATTTGCGAGCTCACGGCGCACCGAGTTAATCGCCATCGATAAGTCGCAATTCTCTCGCACATAAAAGGATGCATCCTCATTATTAAAGAAAAGATGCAACAATTTTACTCGTGTTTTGAACCAAAAAGCGCGTCCATCATGTCTTACGTATTATACCTTAGCTTATTTCTATATAGCATGATTTCGTCGTGGGCTCTAGGCGAGACACGATATACGGTGTCACCTGCGGCTGCGGCAACCACGTAATAAAATCATGTCGACGAAACCAGGTACGCTGCCGCTTTGCAAGCTGCCTATCCTTTATGGCCATTTTTTCAGGTAATTCTGCCTTTGAGATTTTACCATCCAAACACTCACCAATCACCTGGGTAGCATATTCAGCGCATGCCGGACAGGTCTGGCTGTAACGTGCCCGCAGCTCTATCATCGTTTCTGCACAACCCCCGCTCAAGCATAGTATCAGCGATCTCGCAGCCGTTTATTCAATATTTCTTTATCTATGTCAATTCCAACTACCACTATATGTGGGGGTGGCTGCAGCAGGCGTGTTGCCGCACCAAACTGCTGGTTTGCGGCCTTCTGCACTGGAAATGTATAGTTAAGTATCAGTGCATCGACATACAATCCTATGCCTCCTGCGATGATTGGCACCTTACCACGCCTATGAATATCAATAATGCATCGACGAGCATACCGCTGAAAACCGGCAGGCAGTAAAATCGTCTCGTCCGGAGACACTAAACAAAGCTGAAATGTGGCACACCTTGGCGCTCGCATAGTCGACTTTTGCTCGTCCCAATTGACATACCTCGATACACCGTGCGGCTATCGGCGGCGATTATCTCGCCACCGATGCGCTGTGCAGTATCAATTGCAGCAGCTGTTTTACCGCTACCAGTTGGACCAATAATTACAACAATTGGCTTATGATTCTGCATTGTACTGTTGTAAAAAGTCTACCAATTTATCTAAGGCTATTGTTTGCTCTTGGTCTCGAGTTCGCACACTTACTGCTCGCTGCTCTTTATCTTTAGGGCCGACAATAAGCTGCACGGGAATCTTATACGCCGTCGCTTCACGAATCTTTTGCCAAGCGATCTCATTACGATCGTCAACCGTAACGCGCAGTTCATTTGTATGCTACTGGGTGCATTAAGACAGCTTGACCGGCAGTAGTGATCAGATCTCATCAACGTAATCTAAAACACTGTCATTATTGTCAAAATACGTACCTGCTCTGGTGCCGCCCATAGCGGGAACCAACCGCCCGTATGTTCAATAAAGACACTCAGGAAACGTTCGACTGAACCAAGCAACGCACAGTGAATCATGACTGGTGTTGTAAATGAGCCATCAGTAGTGGTGTACTGTAAACCAAAGCGCTGTGGCTGCATCAAAGTCAAGCTGCACCGTCGCCACTCTGGTGCTCGCGACCGATCGCATCCGTTGCCATAAAGTCAATCTTTGGCCCGTAGAAGGCTGCTTCGCCTTCCTGCTCGAAAAACTCAAGGCCGACCTTTTCGACTGCCGCCTGAGCTGACCTCTGAGCCGATTCCACAGGGCTGGGTCACCCAAGTATGCATCCGATTCATCGCGGTAGCTCAGGCGCACGCGCAGCTGCATGCCGATGGTACTGTAGAGTTCACGGGCCGCCGCAAGCAGGTTATTAATCTCGCCTTCAATTTGGTCCGGCCGGCAAAAGACGTGGCTATCGTCTTGGGTTAATGAACGCACGCGGTTCAGTCCGCCAAGCTCGCCAGTTTTTTCGTCACGGTAGTCGGTTGTTGTTTCCAGGTAGCGCACCGGCATGTCGCGGTAGCTGCGTGGGCGCGAAGCAAAAATCTGCGTGTGTGCGGGCAGTTCATCGGCTTCAGGGCCATTTCAGTCGCTGGTTTCCTGGCTCTTCACGAGGAACAATTCATCACCAAATTCTTTTGCCCAGTGCCCACTCGTCTCGTGACAGATCCTTTTTGGTGATGTGCGGCGTCCAGACCTTCCGAAGTCTGGACTTTTTGGCGTAGCTGGTTTGAATAAGCGACACCTTATCGCGCAGGATGGTGCCACGCGGCGTAAACAGCGGCAGGCCAACACCAACCAAAGGGCGAGGTTGTATATAGATCAGCTCCTTACCAAGCTTGCGGTGATCGCGCTGACGGGCAAGTTCCAGGCGCTGCAGATAGTCATCCAGCTCCCCTTTGTGGCAGAGGCGACGCCGTACAGGCGCTGCATCTGCGGGTTATGCTCGTTACCGCGCCAGTAAGCCCCGCCACACGCAGTAGCTTAAAAGCGCACCTACGTCGCTCGTATTTTTCCACGTGGACCACGACACAAGTCCATAAAATTTCCATTTGTATAAAAAGACACCCTCATCGACCGCGCTCGCGCCATCAGCACTATGCCCATGCAGCCACGTCAAGATCCTTAGCCACCGTCGTACCTGCACGTTTTAGGGTCGTTCAGCAGCTCCACCTTATACGGCTGGTTGTGCGCCCAGCCCAGGTAATCGCCCTCATCGATTGGCATCACCTTGCGCACAAAGTCCTGCTTTTCGGCAATAATCCGGCGCATCATTTTTCTATCTTGCCAAATTGCTGCTCGCTAATCTTTCGTTTCACCCAGGTCAATATCGTAATAAAAACCCATTATCGACCACCGGGCCAACGCTGAATTTTGCTCTCGGCCATAGCCGCTGCACAGCCGCAGCAGTAATATGTGCCAAACTGTGACGCATGGCATGGAGCTGTTCATCGCTCATAGAATCTCCTTTTTGGTTAATATAAAAAGCACGCAAGTTATAACGTGCGTGCCTCGGTCCCAAGCGCGTGGCTTAGGAGGTTCCACCTTGGCGATTACTCTTGCCCCGGCTGTTTACGTGCGCCGCAACCGCTCCCACGTCGCTCGGGGGTGGTTAGGCCCCCGTCAGTGCGAATTATCTTTATAGTAGCAAATCAGAGCTAGCGCCGCAAACAGTTCAGCACATGCCGCTATAGCTGGCTTATACGCTTGAGTATTTCCCGCCGACGACTGGCATAAAATTCTGGCGTCAGTCGTGGTTTTGTCTTTCATACGGTCGTGAAAAATAACCGCCTTATTTGGCGTCCTGTGAACAGCTCTGAATGCAAAATCATGGCTAGGGTCTGATGATACACAGGCACTCCATCACTACCTTTTGCCACGCATCCGGGTAGGAATCATCAATAGGCTCTACCATCCCAACGATCTGACAATACACGAATATGCGGACGATAGAAGTGTCTGAAATACCACCGCGTAAATATAGTATTAACCGGAAAATCAAACGGCGTGTACCATTTAACTGCCGAAGCTTCGTTGGTCGTGACTGCCAATCGTGCGCCAAAACTTTTTATATCTTCAACCATGGCATGTATTTTTGAGGTGCCTGCTTTTCATAATTAAACATAAACGAAAGCCGACTCGAAAAAGTAAAGAAACCATCAGATGCAGGCCCTCGAACACCGCTGAAGCCAACTGGGCGAATTCCCTGCCGCAATAAATGCTGCCCAACAATACGTTGGCAATTGATCGGATAAAGGCCGTATGTAGCAATACATACGCAGCCTTTTTGTGGTGCGCTGGTGGGCAGTTTATCGATAAAAATCAAGTAATAATTGCGACGGTCGCGCATTATAGGTTGGTGTTGCGATAACAGAAGTCATCATAAAGCTACCTCCTGCGGAGTTAGTTTCTGCGAAACTTCTAGCATCACTGGCTCGATCTCGCTACCCGATAGAGACTTTCTGCGATTACTTCAGCCACCATTTTAGTGCTGCCTGAACCAGAAAAATATAATATAGGTACTTTTTATTCATACCCATATAGTAATATATATATATATCTACATCCACAACCCTCCAAGCCATAGCTCGCTTGCGATGGACCGTCAATTCTGCTACAATCTACTCACACGGACGATTAGCTCAGTTGGCTAGAGCACCACATTGACGTTGTGGGGGTCAGAGGTTCGAGTCCTCTATCGTCCACTAAGTTGAAATCTACAACCACCCACATGGGTGGTTTTTATATGCTACTTTTTCTAGCAAACTCTTCTGCGCCTCCCCTATTTTTGACCATTTTTTATATTATATGCAAGTAGTCCACCTGCACTGTCTTGCTACCTTTTCACGCTGTAATCACCTGCTATCCTCTCAAAAACAGTTCACACCTATGCACTCCTATATGCAGTGCCTGCTGCACCTACAAGTTCTTTGCTCAAATTACCATCAAGACCCTCACCGACAGCTATTAGAGTCGCCAGAAGCTGATTGTCTTTTCTCGTACTATCTTTTCTGCTATACACCGACGATATATCACCCAGCCATTACCCTAAGCTGCCTCTGGTGTTTTTTGTTGTATCTATTGCCCATATTTCACGACATATAATTATTGTGGCTAGCCATATTTTTGATTCATACTATGGACAAAAAGCACAAGCACTTTTTTGTATATTTTTCCTCTTTTTCACGCAAAACTTTCCACATGAAAAGTGACATGAAAAAGTGGCATTTATATATCACGACATGATATACCCTCATACTATACCTTTTGAAGCCTTTTGTTCATCCTACTGTTGGGGCGCCTTTTATCCCTACATTAGGGCCTATAGTTTTCCACTCGATTTTTTACCAGGGGTATGACAATATATAGATATGATATGCCTATTTTGTGATAACTTGAAGACTCGTACTACTAACTCACGTCCACGCAAAGATATCCCGTATACGTGGCGACGCCACACTTGCGATAATTGCGGCGCGACGTTCACGACAGAAGAGTCTCCATCACTAGCAATTGAAGTAAAAGTTATGCAAGATTCAGGCGAGCAAATACCATTCAGCACCAGCCATCTTATTCATTCCATCATCGCGTCGTTCGCCCACGACAAGCAGCGCGGCATTATTGAAAGTGAATTTTATGGCGATGACGATTAAGCAAAAACTATTTAGTCTTAAGCAGTACAGTTTCACGACTAAAGAAATCGCCGCCATTACCCACGAAACACTAACTAACTACGACAAAAAAGCAGCGCTTCAATACGCTGCTTTGCATGATCTGCTTTAGACTGCTGCAAGTTTTTTATTTTGGATCTTTTGGTACGGCCATCTTTTTAGTAACATCAAACTTGGTTAAATACTTACCGAGCAGTAGCCGGGTTTGCGAGTAGTAGGCTGCAAAATGAATTGTAAATCACCGAGGTCACTGGCATAAGCACCCACTGAGCCACCATCCAAAATGTACGTGTTCGCTTATAGCGCTCTGGGCGTGGTGGCAGCAGTTTTAACGACAGTAGCACTGTGATGAAGATACCGATCATTGCCACTTGCTGGATAGCACTAATTACGTTCGGCAATTGATGCGCTGCGATACTGCGTGATGATTCACTGTTAAGCAATAGTGGTACCCAGCCGCCAAAAGCCACCAAGATAGAAATACAAGCTAAGGTCAGGTGGCCATCGATAAGCCTCACGAGGCGAACAAACCCAGAAGTGAACGACACACGGCGGTTTTTTGTAAAAATCAATGTTGCAACATACGGAATATCTGACACGCTGATATGCCCAGCGCCGTAACTGCACGAACTGCGCAACCAGTGTCTTACGGTAAGTTTCGGCAATAACAGCGTCTTGGTAGATCGGGATATATAGCGGTAGCACATCATAGCGACCCTAAAATAGAACCAGCTACGCCAGTACTGGTGGCCATCTTCCACGATAGTCCGCGTACTCCAAAAATCCATTTCCACGAGTGCATCCATAGGCTGCGAGTGCGATGCAAAATTACGAAGTGTGTGTGGGCGCATCGAACTAATAATATTCCAAAATGAGTTACCAGTAGCGATGACACGCATCGGCGCTGGTACATCCCAAATATTGTTAAGGAATAATGATACTGGCTGGTATGAAAATGTTTTCGATCATCACGCACAATAAATTCATATGTCGCGCTATCAAAGTAGGCTTTTGTGCGGTTTATTGTCACTGTCAAGTGTCGTTACAAGGACATTTTTGTAAAGAATTCCCGCTTTATCAAGATATTTTTGCAGCCAACGACCAGCGTACGTGATATTTCCACCCTTACCAATCACCCTCATTTGGCAGGTCTTTAGGGTGCTTCACGATCGCAAATTTGAAAAGACGTCTTTAAATTCCTCCCTGCAACCGATACGCTGTCTTTTCAATAGCCTCACCGCCACGCTCTTCATAAGCAAACACAACAATCAGGTGATCATTTGGGCATGCAGTCGCTGTAATTGAGTCAATTGTTGGCTCTATCGACCTCGTATGATTCATTATACGCCGCAACAATAACCGCGTTATATACCCTGCGAAGGACGCGGAAATACCGTCTGTGTCGCTGCTATATACTCCAAATTACGGATATGTTCTAGCCCTTGAAACTCTTTTTTCAGAGATTTTTGACTACTTTTTGCCAGCGCAGCCTTAGGATCTTCCAGGTCGTTCAAGCGCTGGTGCCAATCAACACGCTCCGCTCCTCGTAGGCGACGGTATCCCTGAATTGTATGCACTGCAATAACCGCTGACTTTACAATCATAGTCACGATGATTAGTAATAAATAAATTGCTGCCAAGAGTGGGTTAAGTATCGACAACACCACTAATAACAATATGGCACCGTAGCTCAAAAAGGCCGGCACCATCTCAAAAACGATATAATTTAGTCTTATTCCTTAAAGGAATCTCCAAATTGTCCATGAAAAATCTCCTACTATTATAGATTGCTATGCCAAATAAGCTGCATAGCAATTATTGCAGCTATTATGCTCGCACCAATGCTAGCAAAGCCATAAAAATATGCGAGTGGCTGCTTCTTCATTATAAACAGCTTTATCGCGATAGCACTGTTAAGCAGTGCCATGCTGATGACATACACTGGGAAAAGAATAAAATAATGCCAGTCACCCTTATAGAAATAGACACTACCAAACCCGCTGTATCGTACAATAGTCTGCACACCCAGCTTGGCTCTATCCGACTGGCAATAATAATGGCAATCACAATAGCTATGAAAAGACCACTGGCTAAAAAGTCCGCAAATCGTCTGTCTTTTTAGGATAGTCTGGAATATCTGCTTGCTACTTTCAATCATGGTCACTATATATCTCCTCAATTATGGAGCCGCCGACCGGACTTGAACCGGTGACCTACGCTTTACGAAAGCGCCGCTCTACCAACTGAGCTACGGCGGCATATTCCACTATCTATCATTGTAGTAAATTCCCGGTAAAAATCACTAGCATTTTTGTGCTATTTACTGCTTGCTTTTTCTAAAACAGAGCTTGCTACAATACTCAGGTATCGTGCGCTCGTAGTGAAGATGGCCTATCACGCCTCCCTGTCACGGAGGAGATCGCCGGTTCGAATCTGGTCGGGCGCCAAGCCCAATTACATAATTATTGTTTATTACACCGTCGTTCTGACGGTTTTTATTTTTAGGTTGATGTACTCGTTTGCGTATCTTATTAGCGCAAAGCCCAAAAAAAGAATATGCGCATTACACCACAGCATAGCGTCGTACACTTTTGTTATGCATCCGTGGGAGCTGCTGTAATACTTACCGCACCAATTCTGCTTTGTATAAAAAAATATATATAAAATTACCCCTGATTTACTATCGTAATTCAGGGTAATGAATACTTTTTATTCTTATTGAGCACTTTTTATAGTTCAGCTCTACCTGCTGCCAATGGACTACTTTCCACCAATTTTTACAGTAATCAGCACGAACGTTCTTGTAATCTAGGTAATATGCGTGCTCCCCACATCAAGGCCAAGTATTGGCATCGGCTGCCCATTCATGATTGGATTATCTTGGCTAGGGCGTCGTAACAATGCGCTAGATCTGGCATTAGCCACACCCAACCGCTGCCAACAGGGCCAAGCGCAGCCGCCGTGAACTCTTGCTGAAATGCATCAATCGAACCATACCGAACAACAAGTGCACCGTACAGATCCCCTTCCGTATGCAATGTGCTACCACCAGGCGTCATCACCTGCCAAAAGAAACTGTGATTTAAATGCCCGCCACCGTCATTACGCACAGCACGTTGCAATGCTGAACCGTCTCTAGCCATAAGCGTTTTGAGCAAATTTTGTATACTCATATTCTGCAGCTCTGGCTGATCAGCTATGGCTTCATTTAATTTTTGTACATATGTGGCGTGGTGCTTACTGTGGTGCAGCTCCATAATCTCACGGCTAATTACCGGTTCTAGGTCTGCATACCCATACACTAACTCTGGTAATGTATACATTTATTGTTCAACCTCTTTCTTATTAACATCATCGATGTAGTACTCAACTTTGTGCTCATCATATAACTTGTTGACATCAGACTGGAACTGCTTCAATGGAATCTTTATATAATCGTAGTGCACGCGGTTTTTCGGTCGAATCTTGGTAGTGACAAAGTAGTACCCGTCGCCGGTAAGTGTGCGCACTTCTTTAGATGTTTTCCCCTTTTCTAGGGCTAATGCTGCTTTCGCTAGGCCACCGTCTTGGCTGTTGCGGTCAACAAACCCACGATCACCATACTCAACAGCGCTTCCGAGTTCGCTGGCGATACTCTGCAGTGACTTGCCGGCCTTAATGCCCTCTTCAACCTTATGCTTCGTCTGCTGAGCGTCGCTATCCAGCGCAAAGGCTACATCCTGTTTAAGTAGGGCCATTTTTCGTAATGTGGCGATACTCATCTGGGCTCCAGCCAAAATTCTTACGAGCCGCACGGTAATGGTCAAGCTCCGACAGCGACCCTCGCTGCTGGGTAATAAATTCTTGTACTTGGTTATCGGTAATAACGATCTTCTTCTCGCGTGCAATCTTGCTAGCATAGGCCTGCTCTACCATCAAGCGCAGGTTCTTGCGGCGCTGCAAGTCTTCCATGTTTTTAATACCCTCGGCATCAGTTGTCTTGCTGTACTTAGCCTTCAAGTTAGAAATTGAGCTACGGTATAGCAACAAATAGTCGCTATAGCGTACCGTCTCACCGTCGGCCTTCGCTACTGGCACAGGAAGCACCCTCGTTAGTCGATAAATAAAGTCATCCGATGCACGCCAGATATATAAGTTCGCATAAAGCAGCCCACCCATCAACAGCACCACCAGGCTACCAATACATCGCATTCCGCACCAGTTTCTTGCGGGCATATTGCATAGGATACTTAAACCGACGTGCACCCGACAAAATCTGCTCGCGGTGCTCAGCCACCGTGTCGTTTGTAATGCGCGCTGGTAGCGTCGTCTTTGGTTTAGTTTTCTTCAATGGTAGTTTCATTATGGGTCGCTTGCTCCTTCTCCATCAGCGTCAATAATCGCATTCTGTAGCTTATTGTAAATAATCCTAGGATGCTCGACATTTTTATTATCAAATCCTCCCACCATGGTTTGCATAACAATCGTGCTGAATTTAAATAATTCACCGCTAAACCCTGGGATGTCGTAGCCGATATTTTGCACTTTCATGAGCCGTAAATCAATCACGTGTTTTCCAAAAATCCTTTTTGCGTCACCTGGCGTATCTCGCTGGCTAGACATACAAAGTAGGTGTAGTACCACATGATATAAAAGTAGCTAAAAAGCACAAAACCAACGACAAAGCCAACAACAGGAAAACCAGAACACCCACATATACTGTGAGAAAAAATAGTGGCGGAATTGAACTAATCGCAAACGGCCCTAAAAACAATAGAACCCCTTTGCATAGCAATAATATGACGACGGAATACAAAAAGAAACTCTTCATCGTCACGCTGCCCACTAAAAATCTCTGTGCTCCCCTGGCATGTGCGTTTACTCTATTCTTCGTATGTCTGTTTCAAAAATAAATGGTACCCCGGGCAGGAATCGAACCCACAACCTCTCCTTAGGGATTTTGAGCTGCCTTCCAGTTGAGCTACCGAGGCGCCATTTTATTATAGCAGTTTTCAGCTAGCGCTAACTTTTCATTTACGGTTGTATATGACATCAATCTCTCTGGCTTAAACCAGTGTGCAATCTCCTGCTTTGCCTCTTCTGGGTCGCCCGATGCGTGAATAAGATTTGGAACACTGCACTTAGCAGCATCTGCATACCCGAAGCCTCGGGTGTGAAAAGTCACCCGGATTGTACCCATGTCTGCAGACATTGGCCTCGGTTGACCAACGATTTTACGAACGAGTGGCACAGCCTCAACTCCTCGAGTACCACCGCGATCACTGGGGCCATCCATCTGAAGTCGAGTGTTACGTTAAAACGCCTTCTGCCACGACGAGTTACCATTTTTACCAATCTCTTCATAATGAGCGGTAGTGGTCTCGTGATGGTTCAGCCATTTTCATCGCAACAATCTTCAGGCCGACGCGCCCAAATCGTGTCAAAATTCTCGCCCACAATACCACGCTGCACAGCATCTGGCTTAGAGACAATTAAGGTTTTGAATATGTGATGCCTTGTCCGATAGTATTCCATCCTTCCTATATTACTTTCCTTCCAGTATACGCAGGTTGGCTGCCCACTCTCCAGTAGTGGCTCTAGCACAGCCCATATATATTAGGAACAATTTTACTTATTCAAAAATGCTTGTGGTTTATCTACCCTGAGATATCCGGCCTGTGCTATACTTCACACACGGATATTGAATCAGCTCCAGTGCAACGACGCCGCCTGATCTACCACTAGCAGATGCTATTGCTGAGTATATCACCTCTTTGGAGGTAGAGCGTGGTCGTTCGGCGTTTACGGCCCGCAACTATCAGCAGTATCTGTATCGGTTTGATGAATTTACCTCTTTAGAAGACACAGATTTTACTGTACAAAAAATTAGCCCAGAGCTGGTGCGGCGCTCATCGGCTGTGGTTAAACCGCCATGAAAATGATCGAGGGGAGCACCCTATCGCTACTGACGCAAAATTACCATCTCATTGCTCTGCGTGGCTTTCTCCTATCTCATTAAACGAGATATCCCTACCCTTTGCCAGATAAAGTTGAGTCACCAAAAGTGACTCGAGCGACAAGTAACATTCCTGCATTTTGATGAAATTGCTGTATGTTACAGCAAATTGACATTAGCAGCGAAGCAGGCCTGCGAGACTGGGCCGTTATTGATTGAGTTTCTTTTCCAGTGGTGGTCTGCGTATCTGAGCTCGTAGGGCTAAACCGTGACCACATTAACACTAAAACGCCGAGAATTTACGGTGCGTGGTGGGCGCGCAGACCGCCCGCGTGTCATTGGAGCGAGCGACAGCGCAAATACGTGGAAGAATACCCTAGAGGCTCGTACGGTACAGCCTACCGCCACTATTTTCCTCAGCTACCGGCGCAATTAATCAGCCGTCTTATCAGGCGATTACCGCCGCCTCACCACCCGCAGCGATACAAAGACTGGTCGCCAATCTACGCCAGGCTGGCTGGCATCACCAAAAAAGGTAACTCCACATACAATGCGCCAATAGTTTTGCAACTGACCTATTAGATGAATGGTGCTGATATCCGCAGCGCAATCTAGCGTCGGACACAGCAACATAGTACCACCTAAGCTTTACACCACGTAACAGACCAGCACCTGCGTGAAATCTACGAGCAGTACCACACAGATACCGACGCATGAACTAGCTAGTCCCAGCAAGGCAGAACGAGACCAAAACACCGCTAAAAAGTCCCTAGATAGCATCAGACTAAGAAACCACTAGATGAATGATGCGGGTGGTTTTTAGAATCACGAAGCTGATGAGATCGTAGGCTCTCGCGCAGGTTCCCTGATCATCACCACTCACGGTGACAGGCATAATCTTATAAATGCGCTCTGCTGTCCTCACTCAGCCCAGATGGTGCAGTCACTATCACCAGGATCTCACCAGCTTACGCGTTTCAAGGCGGTTAAAAGATGCTATTGGTGCGGGCTGGTCAGCATCGAGATTTGGCCAGTACGTCCGCAAACCCACCATACACGACCACAGCGCTCCAATAACTCACTCAACGGGCTGCTCGTATCGGTGGTATAGACTGATGAGAAAGCTGCAAAACGCCAGTGGCGCGCTCACTGTAGTTTTAAGGCGTAGACCCGCGAGCACCCACGTGGCGCGGCACGTATGATCGTCACTTGCCATTTCTATATTCCCGCTTCATACAACCCACTGGTTGGGTAGTGATGAAGGGCAGCACGTACCAGAGATGCGCTGTTAGCCAGCAGTCGCTGTACCCGCCACATTGCCCCTGTGATATAGCATCACCAGCTCAAGTCTGATTCTGAGCTGGCGCAGCAGGACTTCAAATACGGTACCATTTTCAAGTAACCAGCTGAGCTTGCAAGATTTGGTGGCGTCTTGGTGCCAGCAGTCGCCAGCTTCATTTATCCCTTTGATGGTAGCAACTAAGCAATAATGTGGACGGCCTAGCTTGCTCGTAGTGTCTCTGCCCATTTACTTGGAAAACTAGCTCACTTGAATCTTACTTAACTTGCCTACGACTCCGTGAAAGGGTACCCACTTCAGTGCTCCATCTTCGCCATGTGCGCCTGATAACTTTGTAATATGACTAATCTTCATGCAAGTGTGTTTGACTCAAGCTGCCTCACTAGAGTTAGTACTGCCATAGCTTGATCTGAATCTTGACCCCATCGTTAGCCAGCGGGCCCTTGCGGCGCGAAACTGCACGGGTGTTACATCTCTTTGCGCCCAATCGCCTGCGTTTCAAATTGCATGCCTGTGGCATCTTATGGGCACCTGCCAGCACGCGCTTGCATCCCCAACACCTACCAGGGCTGAGGCCGAGGCACCCTCGAGATACAGTGCGGTTTGACTGAGTTTTGCCTACGCAAATTAACAAAGGCCATAGCCGGTCGCCGCAAAACTAATAATGTTAGCGAGGTAAATATAACGATAAAGACTGCCACCGCCCCTGATTGTCTGTGGTTGCTCGGCCCCTATACTACCCTAATACTCCCAAGTTAATCGATCACTGCAAACCGAAATACTGATGAATTACAATACTCATCTTGAGATATTGATCAGTCCTGCTACATTGTCCACCTGCAGCCCTTCGCCGTAGGTGCCCACGTGGAGTCTTCGGCGTCGTATAGCTGCTGCCGGCTTTAGTTCATCTTCCGCCTTTGTAACGCGTATATCAAATGGCTAGCCGTGACTGTACTGCTGTAGAGCCTACGGCCGACGGCCACTCCTGTCCACCAAGCAAATCTTCAGCATCACTGCCCGCCACCGAGTCAAGCCTGCAAGGCCCTTTGGTTATCAGTGTGTGGCATAGCACTCCGTCCGGATCACGTACACGTAGTAGGTGCACCACCCGCCATGAAAGACCTCTTTATCGCCAGGTGGCGAGGTTGAGGCCCGCGGCGGTCTCAAACATAGCCAGTTGCCCAGGTACAGCTGTTCCTGACCGTTACCTTGCCGCTATCACTGGGTGCCGGTATCCAGCGTAACCTTTACAGCCTCCGTGCGCAACTGCTCTGCCTCCAGCAACATCACGCAACTGGGCCACCACTACGCCCAGTCCTGTTAACCGCCTGGTAAGTGGGGGCTGAATTTGCAACAGCCCATTAACAAAAATAGTAACACTAGTGTTCAGAAGGAGTATAACTGATAAAAGCTACCGAAAAACATTATTCTACAAACTGTAAACTTCTAGCGTGCCTTTGGCCTATATAACCCTTACAATCGTATTTAATGTAACTGCGCTGACCCGAACGGAGATGGCCTGCAAGCTCTGACAGGTGCACTATGCGCTGCATCAGCGTTAGGGCTACCACCTCTACGCGCGCACCAAATCAACCCAGATGCCAAGGAGCTGGTGCATTGTACTGAGTCGTGCCATGATCCTCCGTCCACGGTAAAACATCAGCCGCAGTAAAATCTGGACTTGATGATCGAATTACTCCGCATAGCGTTGAGCGCGCGAGCATCTCCTCCCAAGACAAGGCGACGGTTTAGTCAATGATGATGGCGTGAGTATCTCCAAGATGCAGCTGATTAGTAACTGTGCCAACTGTCGTTAACTGGCCTGCTGCTTTAGCTCTGGCTCAAACTTTACCTGCCTCTGAGTCCCAGCCACCAAAGAAATACCGCTGCGTATACTGCAGCATATCCGCCTGAGCATCCAATTTTGGCGTGTACTTCAGCGCTACTTCGTATGAACGTGCAGCGCTACCACAAGGTTTCAACGGTAATTGCCAACTTCACACATTAGCGCCCAGCGCTGCAAAGGTAACATCACCTCAATGATCGTGTCCCTTGCTGGGCTTTTTATTTCTTGATATATCCTCCATAAGTAATGTGTAACTCCTGCTGATGTTGATGGAGCCTAAAGGCTATTTGTACGCCAATCGTAGCCTTCTGGGTGGTACTATAGGAGAAGACACCAGCAAGCGCTGGATTCTGGTGAGATACATGCGCCACTCGCCTGATCTTTATGGGCAACAACGCCGTTTGGCAGTACTAAACCTGTCATCACCTGGCTATGCCATTCTGACTAGCCGCGTTATAGGTTTGTATAGACTCCTGGGTCACTGTGAACGTGCTACAGCTTACTGGCGCAAGTGTTCTGCGGTGTCTGTCGTCTGGGTTTGGCCTGACTAGGCCTTCATAGGTCGCCTGCCAGCCCAATGTTACCCCTACCACATTCCCAGCAATTGACTTAGGGATCCTTACCAGCCCCATCACGCCTAATCTCCAGGCTTATATTGCATCAATGGTGATGCTTCACGTGTACTAACGTGGCCGACGCCAAAGTGGCAACTCGGCTCGAGAGGTGCAACCCTGATCAGACTCCAATCCAGCGCCCAATAACTGCTGCAGTCTGTTGTCCCTCGGTCGGCCAATAGGAACCAATTTCCGCCACGGGCATGATTACTGGTAATATACTGGTATGCTGTATTATCCTTTGAATTCTAACGTTGGTAACCCCTGAGTACCTCGCGAAAAATCCACTACATGTGCATTTATCATGTCACACGCTGCTGGTTAATAGTAACTATAACCCGCTGATGATCAAATCGCTAGTACTCTACCGATGCAAAAGCACCATCGACACCTCAATAATTGTAAACCCTCTTGTTTTCTATGATGCCGAATTTTTACTTCCATTGTAGAGTACAGGTAGTGGTTATGTTAAAGCATGAAATCTCCATGTAAAAATTTAAAATTGTAAATCAACTCAAAATATTGAGCAAGAAACTCCAGCAATCAGTAGCGGCCTCCAAATGGAACTTATTAGCTACGCGGCAGCTTACTAAATAAATTGCAGTGGCGCAAAAAATATGCTCCGAGTAAATTAGAAGGTAAAATAATGCCAAAAGCCAGTCGCTAATCCAGAAATAAAGCTAGCCCCAGGGCCCACTCTTACATCGCCAAGACTAACCTAAGCCCCTTGAAAAGAGATATAACGCGCAGTACAGGCCTGATAGCATGCTGATAGCCAAGGCATTGCAGACTATAGTGTGCCCAGCTGCCAGCCACTGCGTGCCCAGTGGCATGGGCAAGTGCGTGAGCCGAGCACGTCCTGCAAATGGAAGTACCCAGCCGATCCGGCAGCAGATACCAGTGACAATCAACAGCAAACAGGCTGAGCAGCAAACGCCTACCTTCAGCTACTACGAGCAGTAATGACGCGCCAGCGCCCAGCCCAAGCCATGTAAGCATTTGTCTGCCTTAACAAAAGCAACGCTGTTAGCACATCACACGGCAGCAAGCCCCACTTCGGCAGCGCGCGAACTCTACCTTGCCAATTGACGCCTTGCAGTAGCGGCATTTGCCACGTAGCCACAGCCAGCCACACACCGATACAAGATCATACCAGGCCAGCTGATGGCCGCACACTCGATGCACACTGAACGATCGCTCCAAGCACAGTGCGCTCTTTTACCATACGCCGATCTCTAGCTGCATGCTTTTCTTTTACGTCTCCAGGTCTCTGGCTTAATCCATCCTCGGCCAGCTGCCGCAGCTGCCAAGCACGCAAGCTTGCGCACCTGAGCTATCATACTGCATAAACCACCGATTACCGCGCCAAAACACAAGCTGCTGCTGCGAGCATCCCCACTCGTAGTATCGATCCATAGCCCCTAGTGACATGACATGTAAAACCCCTGAAGCAGGAGGAGTTTTGCTTATGCTTGACGACGTTATTAGGCCGCCGCCGTCGTCCCGTGGCAGAAGAAGCCTGAGCCTTCAAGTGCACCTCAACAGCGTAGCGATCCTGCTGAACCACCCCGGCTCAGGTGCGATTGTTTCACCGTTACAGCTAGCGCCTGGGTACGCATACTGCAGCTGTAAGGCCACCAGCAGGACCAGTAGCAGCTACGCAAGCGTAACTGCTACGTCTACCAGTCCTTTGGATCCTTGAACTCACCAGTGTTGAAAAGGTCAGCTTCCACCTTTAGGTTAGCCTGGTCGGCAAAGCCACCCTCGAGTCCGATCTGCTGCTGGATCCTTGCGCATTGCTGTCTCGTCCGGGACGAGTCACTTGGTAGATGCAACACGTGCGCATCGCCGCCGACGCTGTGTGTCATGCCGCGAACGCGTGCAAAGCCAGGAGTAAATCAATACCATCAGGAAAAGATCATGACCAGCGATAGCCAGAAACCAATAACTACCCTCGATGATGGTGAAACCTTTTGCTGCCGTAGGCTGTCTCATAAGGAAGTTTTCCACCCTTCTCGCTCTATGAACCTTTCATTTATATTGTCCTATGTTTTTGTCTCGTCATAACGCTTACATGTCTCATAGTAGCAAACAAGACTGGAAATGTCCAGCCTTGTTGTTTTGTGCTACAGGGGTAGCACCCATACAACCCTCAAGTAAGACACGCTGGCATGAGGGTGTACTACTACAAGTACTTAACATCTCATTTAGGTAATTTAGTGCTGAATCTTTGCCCACCAGTCGAGTAAATCGGGAATGCAAAAATTGCAATCAATTTTATACTCACCAGCGACGACTGCCAGCACCAGCCATCAAAAGTGGCTCATAATCTGCACGTTGAGATATTGCGAACTCTCTTACTCGAGTTCCATCTTGCACAATCGGGAAAGCAGTCTGTTGCTATAGCATCCCATCAATCTACGATTGCTCACCAATATTAATCATCTGCGGCACCATTGGCAAAATATAGTCCTCGGGCCTGCAGGACACCGACAGTGCCTCACGCTTTCTACCTTAATCGCAGCGCGCAGCTACGCGCGCAACGCAGGTGTTATTTACCGCCCGCGCCGTACATGCAGCAGTACTCAAGCCATGGCCACGCCAGCCAGAAAGCAGCGCCCGCCAGTGCGCGGTAGCGGCCCAGGCGTATAACTTGCGGAAATCATCCTCTAAACAGTGGTACGTCGGCTTGAAGCTAGCGTCCATAGAGCGAATACCAGGCCTGCGCTGCCACTGCCAAAAGAAGTAACCGCCAATCACCAGTGCACCGACGACAATCCACCAGAAGTTCATAATGGTTTTGCAGCAGTCACCATAATGCGGGGTTAGCGTTGCAGCCTGTGCAAGTCTCTATACAATTCTCCACCTGCGGCACCACCACGCAACTCAGCATGCTATACCACCAGAACAATCACCGACATCACAATGCCCGGATGCACTTCAGCGCACCACGAATCTTGCGGTCACCTCGGCGTCTTTTCCTGCTGCGCGGCAACATGGCCAACGCAGCATCTAGTGTACCACTGCCTCACCGGCTGACACCAGAGCTATGCCACCACCTGATCAAAAGCTTCAGGGTGCTTGCCGAAAGCTTCCGATAGCGGCTGCCTACTCGATGGGTGACACAATATCCTCAATCACACCACGCATGCGCTTATTATTAGTGCTGCTCCCAGCACCGTGTGCAATTGATTGTGCGAGCGGCAATCCAGCACCGATCAAGGTTGCTAGCTGACGCATAAACAAAATACGGTCTTTCATGGTGATACGGTTGGTCAAAAAGCCAAGTGGGCCACCATTTTCATCGCGAGCAGTAATCTTCAGTGGCGTAAGCCTTGTTCTGTTAGCAGCTTAGCTGTAATCACCTCGTGTCACATTGACATGATTTAATGATGGTTTTATTGTCACGAGCCTCGTAACTAAACTTTTTCATAGTTCCCCCTTGTTACCCTCGCATCAGTCGTTCAAATTCTGCTACATCCACGGCAAACTCACGAGCGTTATCGTAGGTAACCGTACCAGACTGCACCCAAGCTCACCAAGGTGCGGTCCATGGTCTGCATGCCCTGGGCGCTACTGGTTTGGATAATTGCATCAGCTGGGTGACCTTTGCCTTCTACGAATAATATTACGGACGGCAGGGTTGCTCCAGCACCTCTGCTGCAACGAGCGTCCACCGCGTGCCGGCACCAACCGCTGAGCACAAATTACCCATCAAGATATTAGCCAGCTGGGCAATGAACCTGCGGCTGCTGCGTGGCGGAAATACGTCAATCATACGATCGATGCCTGCGCAGCACTGTTGCGTGCAAGGCTGCAAACACCGCGCCCGGCTTTCAGCAATAGTGATAGCTGCGCCTAATCGTCTCAGGTCACGCATCCTCACCAATCAGCACTACATCTGGGTCCTGCGCAAGCTTGAACGCAGTGCAGCACCAAATGAATAGGTATCGTAATGCACCTCACGCTGCACCACCACCGAGCGCTTACCGCGGTGGTAAACTCAATCGGATCTTCAATGGTAAATAATATGTGTTGCTCGCCCGCTGTTGATCTTATCGATTAATGCGGCCAAAAGTGGTCGACTTACCCTGGAACCAGCGCTGGACAGTCACCAGCACAAGGCCACGTGGAAAATCAGCAAACGAGTTAACCACACTCGCATACCCCAGTTCGTGTGACGGTTTCATTTCGCATTCGGAATCAGCTGTAGCGCTGCTACAACTGCCGCGCCTCCCATGAAAAGCGTTCACGCGGAAGCGAACTAGAGTCTCCAAACGAGAATGAAAAGTCGAACTCTTTATCTTTCTCTATTTGCTTTTGCTCGACTGATAAAATCTGAGACAGCGTTTCGACCATCGCTTCCGGGCGCGCTGGCTGATTTGTAGCTGGCACCAATGCCCCATCAATACGCAGCATTGGTGGCAAGCCCACCTGCAAGTGCAAGTCTGACGCACGCTTGCGCACGACTTCTTCTAGTAAAATCTCAATTCGTAATTGGTTTGTTTGTTGTGACTGCTGTTCCACCCTGTTCCCTTTTCTTTAATCGCATCGGCAGCGACGCGGTTAACCTCTTCGAGCGTAGTAATCCTCAAGTGCTTTCAAACAGCCATCCTGACGCATGGTCACCATACCCTGTTCCATCGCTAAGCGCTGGATTTCGGCGCTAGTTGCCCGCTTGACGATAAGATTTTGAATTTCTTCGCTCACGTCCATCACTTCGTATAATCCGGCACGACCAACGTAGCCATGTGGCGTCTGCGGCGTGTCGATACCCTTCACCAGTGTGTATGATTCCTGCGCCTCAAGCGGGAGGTCGTTGTAGCCGAGGTCTTGTGAAACACCCAGTGCTTTCATTATGTTTCTTTGGCAGAAGATCCCCACCGTCTTCTATGATTTCGGTTTTCGATTGGGTTTGTTTTATAGGTTTCTCGGCGCGGTGCCACGCGGCGCACCAGACGCTGACCAATGATGGTGTTTACGGTGCTGGCGATCAAGAAAGGCTCAATACCCATATCAAGCAAGCGCGGCAACACTCCCGCAGCACTGTTGCGTGCAAAAGTGCTGCACCATGCCAGGTGTCCGGGTTAGTGCAGCCTGCACCGCCAAGTTGGCTGCTCTACCATCACGAAATCTCTCCCACCATCACTAATATCTGGGTCAAGACGCAAGATCGAGCGCAATCCGGCTGCAAAGGTTAGCCCCACATCGGCGTTCACCTGAATCTGGTTCACGCCATCCATTTTGTACTCCACTGGGTCTTCCAGGGTAATAATATTCACGCTATCGTCTTTAATTTCCTTAATAAGTGCATATAGCGAGGTCGACTTCACCTGAAACTGGTTGGACCCAGGAGGTCAAAATCATACCATTGGCCGCTTAATCCTTTACGGATCGTGCGTAGTGACCGGCCAGCGTAGCCCATATCCTCGAGACTAAACGAGTTACCTGACTTATCCAGCAAACGAATCACCACCTGTTCACCCCATACTACTGGACTAATGGCGATACGCAGGTCAACTTCCTTGTTGTTAACCGCCACAGCAAACTGACCGTCCTGGTGGACGCGGTGTTCGTCGATCTTCAGTTCTCGACAAAAATTTTAATACGACTCTACAGTGCTGGCTCAATGCCTTTGGCAGCTGCACAATTTACGTACACACCATCGATGCGGTAGCGAATCTTTCAAGCTGCGCTCCAGCGGCTCAATGTGGATGTCGCTGGCATGCGCCTTAACGGCGTACTCTAAAATCGTCGTCAAAGCACGGCTAATCGGCGAATCCTGCACGATGGCCTTTCACGTTGAAGTGGCTGCCGCGTTGTTCGCACTCGGGTTAACTGAGCCAGCCCTCATTCACCGAAGATAGGTCGGTTTTATACTGACGTCGAGTACGTGACGAATGCCGTCTTCCGAGGCCATAAAGACCTTCAGCGGACGTTGAATACGATTTGCCAGGTAGTCTACCGTTTGGACATTGTTGGCGTCCAGCATTGCCACGCAAGCCGGTTTTTGATTTCAGCGATCGGCACGCCGCGTAAAGCGCCCGAGCGATACTCATTCGGCAAGAGGTCCAATATTTTTGGTCCACCGTAGTTGCCAGCAAATTAATATACGGTACACCTGAAACCTGCGCCACGCCGTGCGTGAGCATCTCTTCGTCGATCAGCTTTTGCCCAATCAGCTCTTCAAATAGCGATTTTTTATCACCAGAAGCAGCCTGCCGCGCCGCTTCGACGCTCGCAGCCTCAAACCAGCCCTCGTCCACCAGGAGCCACTCAGCCGCTCTTGCCCATCAGCCAGTTAATAATGCCATGCCCTCACCCTTTCCTTTACTGTTTGCCTGTTAGCGCCCAATCACGATTTCAACTGTTGGGTTGATCGCATTGCTATTAAATACTCGTTCGCTTGGTTCTTGCACTTGGCCGCTGATCTGGTCAACTGTTTTGACATCGACGCCCTCTTTTTTCACACCAATATTAAACGAATTTGCGATCAAAAAGGTAATGACCAATACTAACTGCTGCAATTAAAACTACCAGTGCTAAGTCTGTCATTATGGCTTCACCTTTTTCATTTTTAGCTCAATTTTCTTGCCTGGCTGGTAGTATGCTACCCTGATACCTGTACCACATCGCCTGTCTCGGTACCACTTTAGGGTCCACGCCTCGTTACATCAATAGCCTGGAATTGAGCGGTTAAGATTCTCAAACATTTTCTTGATAGCTGCTGTGTCTTTACCACCACTCAAATGGCATGGCTTTAGCTGCAGTAGAGGTGTTGATTGCAGCAGGGTTAGCACTCTCGCTACTAGAGCTGCTTGATGAGCCACCTGAGCCTTCCTTGCCCTCAACGATAGTCTCAACATTAATGCTCTGCACCTCAAGGCCTGAAACGCCTGCAAGCAGCTTCTGCTGCAATGAAGCGCCCAAAGCATCGCTATTATAGCTATCTGGCAGCGCATCTAGGAATAACCCGCACGGCATTATCATCCGGTCGGCTTTCGCCTGGTTGAGCGCCTGGGTTTAGCCTGCAACCGCTGCACCGTTCGCTTTAGTTCTTCAAAGGGTTTTTTATTCTCTTCTAGCCGGCGAACTGTCTCTTGCTTTTTGGCGTTTACTTTCATAGTAAACAGTGCCTGCTCTCCTAGTCGAAAGGCAAACACCAGTGAAAATCCCACAATTACTGATGCCACAGTCACCGCACAAAAACATCGTTTTGGTAGATTTACCGATCGCGTCGCTTGCTTGTGTCAGCGCTCTGGCGCTGCGCCGTTATGTCCATTGCTGCCCCCTTCACTGTAGCGGCAGGGCTTTAGTGTCCTGCTGAAGCGGCATTAGTTTTATCATCGCTCTTAATGCGCGCGCCAAAGAGTAAGAAGTTGGCACACGAGCCTGCAATCGGTTATCACGCTGTCTCGATGGGATAACGGTAATATTAGCATTACCTCTTGGTTATTTTCAGCGTATTCAAAGCCAACAGTGAATCCGCAATACCCGCTTTTACTGCCGCTATCCTCACTAAAGGTGGTCTGCGCATCGTACACTCGTTAATGTACTGATCTTTTACTTCATTATCAGTAGTACTGCACCCTGGTGTCTTCTAATCGTCTTTTAAGCACTGCCAGTGCCTGGTAGCCGCTTTTCAGCTGTACCGGTAATCGTCATCTTCCTGGTGGCTGGGTCTACTTGGTTTCGCACAATTTTAATGTTGTTTTGGACGCACTGGATCTCACCTCTTTCCAGCATCGCGATAATTGAACAATCTTGCTTGGCACTATGGAGCGCATCAATTTGTTGCCAGCTGGCTCTGCAGACGTCACTGTTTTATTCCAACCTTGCGCGCCAAGCGGCTCTTTTACTGTTAAGTACTCATCTGGCTGCTATAGAGCGCACCCGGTCCAAGCATACTGGCGTACCCACAGCGCGGTAATAATATGTAACTCCAGCTGCGATATAATAATACGCCAAAACTCGAATATGAAATAACGCGGTTACGTTGGCGCTGAGTCAAGAAACTCTTGCTTAATATCGGGAACAAGGTTGATTTCAATCATCTGGCGGTCTCCTCTTCGCTGCGCAGGCCAATCGCCGTCGTGAATTCCGACGCACGGCGGAGGCGCTCCGGGCCACCACGGCTGACGGTAATAACCGACCACGGATTAGCAACTTCTGCGGTCAGCACCACACGGCTGCTCATATATTCCACTGAGCTTTGGCACAACGCCGCAAATCCGAGACAGTGTCATACCTGAAAGTCAGGAATATTTGGATGCCGCGTTTGGAAAAACTTTAATAGACTTTTCTAACTTCTGCGCTAAAACCTTTCTAGCGTCGTCTCGTCCGCGTGCTAGCACCTGCCCCTCGAGGCGATCGCGCTAGGACCAAACTTCAAAATAAACTGGCGAGCCTGATCTTCCCGCATCGTTATGGACTCTGCACTGCTGCTTTTTACCAGCGAAGTCAAATACCTGTCGGGCCGGTACGCACCAGCCGTGGTGATCTGGCATACACAATAGCTGTAGGTCGGTTGAGACTTTCATGTCCATAATCAGCCGTGCCTTATCGGCCTCGGCATTTTTGCACCAGTGCCCGCACCATATGCACTGCGTCCGGCCCGCGCAATCCTACATTCAGTCCCATCGACTCCATAGCTCATTCGCCGCTCTTCAGCACAACTATTAGCCGTGCTGCTAGGAATAATTTCACAATGCGCGTCGTCTTTAAGCGAGCTAAGCCCAATGAGCGCCAGCCCCACCTTAGCTTCCATCAATCGCCATCGGTATATACTGGTCTACCTGGTACTTCATAGCAGCCTTCAGCCTCTTGCTCTGGCATTTTGGCACATCAATCACCGCCGAACAGTCTGGCTCGGATGGCGCCCAATTCGCTACGTTGCGCGTTTTAACTCCCCTTGTCCAATCGCTGTGTTGATGATGCTCCGACGGCTTGCGTCGCCTCATCGAATCGCTGCACTTAATTTTACTATCGACTGGCACATACCCGTAGTGCCGCAGAGTCCAGCCGTTTTCGCCGCTCGCGATCGTTGCACTACTCGAATGGCATTTGTACCAATATCGAGACCAAAGAAATCGCTTCATCCCTTTCATCGGTTTCCCGCTCCCGCATTATACTACAAACCGTAAGCGTTTTTGTATAATGATTTTCCGAACTCCTGATGTAGCAGATGAGCGATAATTCGCTCGAACTCGCGCGCGCCGTGCAGCCTCAGAAGCGTGGCGCCATTTCAGTGATACTGTCGGTGTGCCAGATGAGGTGATAGCCGAGCTGCTACCACCAGCATGTCATATTCATTCTTAAGCCACAAATACGCGTCGCTGCGCAGGTTAAATCGTTCAATCGGCATATGTAATCTTCTGTTTGTCAGCCGATGCGGCGCAGCATTAAGTCTTTGAGTCTACCGCTGACCGTTTACTTCTAATGTCTTCGGTACAACGATTGAGGTTCAGGTTTGCAAGGTGCTTACCGCCACCGTTTTGCTCACACGTGTTAATCGTGTCGTCGTCGCGAGCAACCACGCATCAACACGAGACATCACGTTTCGGGCCGCACAAAATGTTCTTTGCTACAATCACCGTCTGCGGTGGGTCTCGTGGACTGGATGCCAGATCGCTACTATATGCCAAATCACCATCAACAACTACCAGGTCGACTCTGGCGCATAGAGCACATGTGTTCCCTTGATATCTTTGGCGCCCGGCAGTGTACATGATCCGGTTCGTAGCGTAGACGTGTGCTGGCAACGAACGATTACCAAGGTCATACACTATGAAGCAGCCGTTGTTGTTACTGTATTGGTGCGTGTAACGTGGATGATCGGCCGATTCACCCATCTTTGCCGCAAAGAATCCAAACTTATGCTGATTGGCAAAAGTTAAGTTGTTTTGCAACAGCAGTGGCGCCCTTAATGTGCCATCTCTGCAGAAGCGAGACCCTGCAGAATGCGCATCAATACGATCTGGTGCACGTAGGCCAAACTCAGACACGAGCCGGCAGTAACCTTTACCACCGCCTAGCCGGTGAGTTATAATCTGCGCCCTGCTACTGCCAGCCGATGGACAGCGCCCATCCTGGAACCCGCGTCCCGGTCAAATTACATTACCACCACGGAACTGTCTGTATGGCGACACAACCATCTTCACACAGCTAACGCCGCCCATACGCCAATCTCCATCGGCATGCGTTTGGCGGTCGTATTTTCCACAAACGTGGGCCTATAACACACTGCCGCCAGCCCGTAGCCGAAGTTAACGCAAGCAGTATCATTTTCAGTATAAGTCGCCGACGATTGGCACATCTATTAATCGGGCGCTCAACCTTTTTCAAAGGTCTGTTTTGCGATTCATCGTAGTCGTTAATCAACGTCTTACCATCACTGGCACCCGACAGCCTTAAACGTACTATCAACAGCCTGTTCAGGCGCATTCCTTGGCAGCATTTGTAAAATGTCTTCTATAGAAACCAGCTGTGCATCATTGTGCGATCGAGCGGCGAGACTAAACCGAGTCAATCGCAGTTGCGATGATGGGATCGTCGACTCTAGTTTCACCGGTATTTTTAACATATGCAACACCGTACCTTCTCCCATCAATCCGGCGAAATCCTTTGTTTGGCGACACGTTCGCGACCGGTTCGAGCACTGGCGGTCCATCCACTCGCACGCAAGCGCGTTACGCGACCACAGCCAGTTACCTGAATACCCACCATCGTTTGGGCTGCGTGGCACAATATGTGCAGGCAGCGCACTATCGACAACCATATCGATACACAGCCGCTTGCCAACATCTTGGTTGAAGGTGACTTTATATGTTCGCTTTTGTCTGGCACATCATGCACTGACCTGGACGAACAGTCTGCTTGTTGAGACCGCATGAGCGCGCGCATTGTGCTGCTCGCTGACCATATTGCGCCCATCGGTACTACCAACGGTCCCGCCCAGGTGCCGCCCCTGAACAAGAACGGCCAAAGCCAAAGCAAACAACATCCTTCAGAATAGAAAATCCCTCAGAGGTTTGGTTTTGCATTTTATGATGCCACTCAACCTCATCTTGGGGGTGAGCCGACAAAGCTTCTACCCCATCTGGGCCGCTACCCTGCTGTCATCCTGGTGTTGGTTGTTATATTGTGAGATACAAAGCTATGTGTAGGTGGCTTCCAGTTCCACTTAAGCTGCATCTCAGCGTGCGACAGCCCTTTTCATTAGTGTGTCGTCCTGCTGTTGCTACACTTGCACACACGCCCGGCTTTTAGACAGCTTGGTAGGTTGTTTGTCCTTGCAGCTGCAGTCCACGCGTCTCCCAACTCTCGGATTTGACCGTGAACAGAGCGCTTCCTGGTCTGAGACACTACTCATTTCGGCTCCGCCTCTACCAATATATGCCTTGTGGGCCAATCGGTCGAAAGCTGCTGTGTATCCGGCGGGCGCTGGCTTTTGAAATGGCTCTGGCACATTATCCCAGAAATCCGTCCTTGCTGGCCTTCCCATACTTACCAATTTCCTGTTACCTGGGCGCATAGCTTTTCGAGGTTGTGGCAGCCATGTGCGCTCGACCATGTACCAACGCCAGCATATTTTACACAGTCGTGCGTCTGCGAACCGCGGCTATGATATATGTATAAGGCGCAGACTCTGGACAAACCGTCTTCTCTCCCTCTCCTGGATACCCGGGTACATGCAGGGTTAATCACTTCTTTATTAACATCTTCACACTTCTTCCACAAGAAATTACTCGTGTAAATTATGGTGCCGTGTTCTTTTTATTATCAAGCGGTATGGATCGCGACAAGCCGCCACCACCACACACGGGTGTCCACCCGACTGACGTGGAGCACCGACTCCTGTTCACCAGTTACATATTTCTGCCAATCGCTGACGAGCTGACGAGATCATTAGAGTGGCGTCCGTTGAAATCTTAGCATTATTTTACTGCCATTAACTACAGACCACAAGCGCGCGACGATAACGCCCCCTATTTATTCAAGTGCCCACGTTGCAAATCGTTTCATATCATAAGCATAATAAAATACCCTACAGCAATATGACGAACGTCACTAGCCCAATAAGAGAGAAGGGCCGAAGCCCACCGTGATGACGACGTCATATGTACGCAAATTGCAATACACGGCTCCTACCGCGGTGGCTTCGGCCACCGGTTCCTCAGCTTCACAATGTACGTTGCCAGCTGGGCAAACCCTACCCTACCATCATATTCGTGGGTAGTGATAAGAATTATTTCTTGCTATAACGATGCAAGAAGGCTGCCATAGCTTGACGTTCGAATCGGTCATGCGGGCGGAACGTACCATCCTGGCCAGCCAGTGGTGACGCTCTCACGCAGCGCCAAACAATCTCCTTGCCAGAAAGGATCACCTGGATTGACGCATCCGTGAATGGTGTGAGCTCTTTCCGGAAGCTGCTACACTTCAGCTGCTCTGCCAGCGCAGGCAAGAAGGCTGCCATAGCCTGGCGTTCAATCCCGTCTGTTGAACGGAACCGTACCGTCAGACCAGCCTGCAGATGATACCCTGTTGCTCGAGCCAAACGAGTCTCTTTATAGAAGGGATCGTCCGACTTCTACATCTTTACTAAAGGGCGACCGCTTTCCGGCAACTGCACTTTCAGGCTTACCTGCTGCGCGGTACAGCAAGAGGGCCGCGCTATAGCCTGGCGTTCAATCCCGTCTGTTGGACGGGAAACGTGCCGTCGATCAGCCTGCAGTGATACCCTGTTGGCTAGAGCCACGCAATGTCATCTACAAACGGGCTGTCTGCAGCGACATCCTTGAACGGTGAGTTCACACGCTCGGCGTAGTTGGTGTACTAGGCCGAGGCGTTGGCGCTGGCACCGGTGGGTTCGTTTGCTCTGGCTCGGGGAGCCGGTTTTGGCGGGCCAACCGGCTTCGGCGTTGGAGCTGGATTAACCTGCCCTTTCTGGCCACTGCTGTTCCCACATGTCACATCAAATGCTTTAGCATGATCAAAACCTGGTACTTCGCGCCAGCGGAAGAATGCGTCATCATCGCTTAGCAAAATACGCTATCAACGTCGAATTCGCATCCTCGTCATTGATGGTAGGCAGCACGGTAAAATTAATCACCGCATGTGCAAAACACTAGGATGCGGATACTCTTGCCGATACTTCCCTTAGTGCTTCAGCGCTGGGGTACACCGTCATCATCTTGAAGTGCAACCCTGGCTAAGCACAGCTGGCCGCCAGGAAGACTGCGCTCGAACTGACTTCAACATCCGTTTTTCTCTGTGACGACCGATCTTTTCGAGCAAGTTCTCTTTGCCGACAAACCTGGGCTATGCCGATGACTACTTCTTTGTCGTTCTGCCTTTCGATCCTTCCCTCGTGAATAATCGACCGCGATTTCTTTACCGTCAAGCAAACGTGTACGCTTCCATCTGCTGTACATAAACCGTATAGCCATGCTCCTGCTAGCTGCTTGTACACCTGCTGGCATATGCATAGACATGCAAACGCTGTCCGGAGAAGCGTACATGAAGCGATAGTAACCAGCTTCACAAGGGGCCAGCCTATAGTTACATTTTCTGAACCCACTGCAGATCGTGTAGCCCACTCACTGGCGGGCAGATGAGCGCTGGCAGCCGAGAGGGACTTACCGGTTGTGCTGCATGTGTGCATGCCAGATGTGATGATCCGAGACCAAAATAACAAAGGTTGCTGCAACGCAATTGCTTGCAGCCTCACGTTGTCATGGAAAATATTCCCATAATAGTCCTTATACGTCATCTACACGAAAGCACTGGCGCCTTTATAGATAATGGATTGTCGTGTCTTGCATAATAGAATATACTATGATCGATGTTTCTACTCGGTGAGAGAGAATTAGGTGCCACCACTTCATATAATTCCTTTGCTTGTAGGGATAAAGGTGCATATACACGCTACAGGTAGACAGGCCGTGTGACAGGCGCTCAAAACACTGGGTTGTATACGCCATGATAGTAGCACGCACTCTCACTGCTAGTGAAAAGTGGTTTATTTTACAATGTGCTACCACATAGCTGCATATGAGTAAAGTATAAGGTGTGGGGCTCCCAAACGTGGGCAAATCAACGCTCTTTAACGCTAACGAATAGCCATGAGTATCTTGGCGACAGGTATCCCTTTGCCTGAATTGAACCAAATACCGGCATTGTGTCTGGTACCTGACGCACGCCTTACGTGCTCGCAGATATGATGGTGCAGCAGCGTGCTGCCTGCTAGTGTTACGTTTGTGGGACATTGCCGGGCTCGTGGCGCGCCAGCCAGGGGCGAGGCCTGGGTAATAAGTTTCTGGCTAATATTCGCCAAACGAGTGCAGTATTTGCACGTCGTGCGGGCCTTTAGCGGTGGCGGTATTATGCGTCATGGCGCCACGAAGCCAGTCAAAGATGATATTGGAAATTATCAACACCGAGCTCATTTTGGCTGATCTGCAAACAATCGAAAACCGCCTTCCCTAAATTGCAAGGAGGCTAAAGTCACAAAGTACGCTCACGATTGCACTACCTTGGAAACGCTTGCCGAGCAGCTACGCGCTGGTACGCCACTGTCGCAATTGCCGGAGCCCGACCATAAAGGCAATTGCCGATCTACACCTTTTAACCGCTAAACCAGTTATTTATTTGTTCAACGTGAGACGAAGCCGGCCTTTACCGATGCGGCTCTGCAAGATGAGCTGCGCCACAGTTGGTCGCCAAAGCCAGGCTAGTGTCTGTGCCTGCCCGAAAGATGAAGCTTAAAGGCCTGCCGGCTGAGGAGGCTGCTGAGCTGCTCGAGAGCTATGGTGGCGTCACTTCTTCTGGCATGACGAACCATCTGCTGCCACCACACACCAGGGCCTCAAAGCTACCTCACGGCTGGAGAAAAAGGGAAGTTCGTGCCTGGACTATTCCTCAGGGCGCCACTGCCCGCAGGCCGCTGGAGCAATCACAGCGATTTCGAACGAGGCTTTATCGCTGCGCAAATCATCAGCTATCCAGACCTAGTGGCAGCTGGCGGCAACAAGCTGCTAAAGCTGCGCCAAGCGAGGTGCACCGAAGCAAAGACTTCATTATGCAGCCCGACGATGTCGTCGAGTTTCGGTTTAATGTCCTAACCTCTTTTTGGGCGTGCAGTGGCGTAGCTGCAGCATAGCGATAACAAAATATCGGCAACAAACCCGCACACCGCGGTTCCTCCTGATTATCACCAGCCAGGAAGCAGTACCCTTTTTGCCGACTCGCGCCCCATTGGCCCTGGCCCTCTACTGATCAGCGCTATTGCACCGGGTGGCGCGATATTACTAAACACATCTCGCACCCTGCCCGAATAACGCCATGGTGGCTCCAGCTACGATACCTGCATTGCCTGCAAAAAGCGCACCGGCTTTAACCACGTTTTGGCAGCACTGTTCCGTCTCGCAGCAAGAGCAGCTAAATGCAACGCCTCATACGCTGTATCTGGCATATTTCTAGTGCAGAGGGCTATAGTTGGCATCTCACAGCAGCGCCGTGGCGCAGTCGATTGCTCGAGCGAGGCGCCCGCAACTGCTAATTCTTGATGTCTTTCAAATGCTCGATAGCGCACGCCACTACGAAAGCTGCCACTGCCGCTGCCCGGCATTAAAGAGACGGTCTCCACTGGCGCAAAACCGCCGCCTTTGAGCTCATGAATACACCGCCGAATGGCTCAGCGGCGCTTCAACAACGCTCAGCCGCATCCAGGCAGCCCTTTAGCGTTGCCTTCTCCAACCTTTCACGATTTTAGTGCCAGCCACCACGCACAGACTAGCTACGACCTCACCGATTACACACGCCATCTGTCCTCTCTGGAGTACCGCTCAGCGCCTTTGCGCAGCTGCTACTCACAACCTACCATGGTAGCACTCTGCTGATGTCGACCAGCCAGTACCGGCTGCCCAGTCACTATCACTTTTTACAGAATCGGCCGACTTATCACTAACGCTGACAAATAGGACTCTTCTAACGGGTCCTTTGTTTATCGAGCTGGTTCGTGGCAACCTCAGCTGATAAAACGCCACATTAGCCCTAGCGCCTGGCCACTTGACTATCGCGCTTGGCAACAATCACAAAATACTGCGTAGCCCAAGCCTCAAAAATCTGCTAAAATCTTTGCGGCGCACTGCGTTGTTTTTAACTACGCCCTTCGTTGTTGGTGGCGTTGAGCTTCAAACTGCGCTTAACCATCGCCACCAATGTCGTCTGTGGACCCGCAGCGTGAGCTGCAATATGTGGCAAAAATCTGGCGTGGGCTAATAAACGACACATCGCCCACAATAATATCAGGTGGTGGGGTGGAATAAAATCACGAATATCGGTCTTTTCTGTAGCAGCACAATGCCTGATCCCCGCAAACTAGGGATGTAACTGGTCTGTACCCGACATCGACGGCATACACCAGCTTTGCGCCATGCTGCAAGACGTAATCAGTAAAGCCACCAGTACCACTGCCAACATCCAAAGCACAATACTACCCGCAAATTGCAGGTTAAACGCCTGTAGCCACGCTCGCTGCCTTCAAACCAGCCCGGCTAACATATTGCTGTGTAGCCTGCAGCTGAACGTGGCTATCTGGAGAAATAAACGTCCCTGGCTTGGTAACGATGCGACCATCGACCGTTACCTTGCCAAGACAGAATCAGTTTCGGCCTGAGAACGACTGCGCGCCAGCCACTTGCAAGTAGCGCGTGGTCCAAAGCGATCTTTAGACCCATTATTTTTACGCTCGCGGTAATCGCCAGTTGCCGTATCGACGCTTACAATGTCCCCACTTTTAATAAAGGCTGGCACCTGATTACCTTGCCAGTTTCTAGTGTTGCATCCTTTAATACGCTACTGGTAGTGTCACCCTTAACGACATCTTCAGTATATGTCACTTCCAGGTAAATATTTTTTGGCAGCTCCACGTTAATAACTCGCTCATCAAAGAATTGCAGATGCAGCTCTTCACCCTCTTTTAGGTAGTCTGCTGCACTATCAACAATATCTTGCCCAAAGCTCAAACTGCTCAAACGTTTCTGGATCCATAAAGTGGTAGCTATCACCAGTGCTATATAAGTATTGCACCACTTTGCTGCGTACATCAGCTGGCTCAATCTTATCCTGACCCTTAAAGGTTTTAGGAATCACGCTACCATCGATAAGGTTCTTTAGCTTCACGTTAACGATTGATCCACCACGGCCCATCACTTTTTGGCCATATTCAATTACGCGGTATGGCTTGCCATCGATCTGGCAAACCACACCTTTCTTTAAATCAGTTGGCTGGTACATGTACTCACCCCCTGGCTAACAAATGGTGGTAATGCAAGGTGGCGTGCACGCTTAATCGCTACTGCAAAGCTGACGCTGCTGCTTTGCGCTCAAACCAGTCTTTGAAATAGGCTCAATTTGGCCGTAAATATTAATGAAACGCTGCAAGGTTTTTACATCCTTGTAGTCGAAATATGCTGGAACATCCTTTTTAAATCGTTTTGCCATAGTGTATATCTCCTAAATGGAGATCTCTGATAGATCGATTGGTTTGCTGTCATCGATATCAGCGATTGGTTGATTGCTAGATTGGTTGTGACCTGCTTGAAGCCGCCGTTTTGTGCGCTACCGCCACCGCTAGTGTCACCACTTGATGGACCATCAAGGAAAGTTACATCAGTTGCCACGATTTCAATGCGATTGCGACGCTACCGGTCTCTTTGTCCTCCCATGGATCCTGGCGCAACCGGCCCTGCACGAGGCAGCGACGACCTTTGCTCAGATAGCGGTTAACCAGTTCACCGGTTTTTCCCCGAGGCTGTGACATCAAAGAAGTCGGCGGGTCGACCTGTCTGGCGGTCCACCGCCAGACTAAAACTGACGTCACACTCTTTCCGCTTGAGTCGTGCGTATCTGGGTCACGCGTGAGGCGCCCCCATCACAACTAACTGATTGATGCCTTTGCCATACAGGTTCTCTCTTTCGTTATTAGCTTCAGAAAGCTGCTTTTTCAGCCTTAGCTGACTCAAGTGCCGCACTGAGCGCGCTCGTCGGTTTTTACCAAGAGGTAACGCAACACTTCGTCGGTGATGTTGAAAGACATTTGAAATGCGCAGTGGCGCGGTTTGCTGGCAGCGCAACATCAAAGTATACGTACACCGAAAGTTTTTCGTGACGGATGCTGTACTCGAGCTTTTTCTCTGCCCCAAACATCCTCTTTAGTAATTTCACCACCAGCTTCGGTGATAATACCACGAATCTTTTCGAGTGCCTGCTCTAAAGTTGGCCTCAAGATCTGGGTGGATAAGAACGGTCAGTTCTAATTCTTCATAGATTCTCCCTTTACGGTACCCGCGCTATGAACGGGTGCTTTACGACAACGCGCAAAGCTTTGGTTGCTATATGCATTTTAGTATAACGAGATACCTACCCATGCCAAATGGGCTACTGATCGTGCACTAGATGGCGGCTGGTCGTCGCCTAGACCTTTCAATGCTGCTAACAAGTATTTCCACGTGGCTTTTGAGCCGTTTTTGGACCAATAATACCCTCGTCCTCCATGCGGTCGAGGTGCCAGCTTTGCCGTAACCGATGCGCAGTCGCCGCTGCAAATAGCTCGTACTGGCCCCGCCATTGTTGATTACTAGCTGCAATGCTCACGATAGTGTCAGTCACTGCCGCCAGAAAGGTCCATCGATCATGCCGCCCTTACCTAGCTGCACTTGCTGCGACACAATCTCATCGTTGTATTGTGGCTCATTTGATTGCGCAAACAGTCGCGAAACCCGGTTTACTTCATCATCGGTCACCCAAGCGCCCTGCACGCGCAGTGGCCCTGGTGCACCGCTGTCCAGCAGCAGCATATCACCCTGCCCAAGCAGCTTTTCAGCACCAGCAACATCCAAAATGGTGCGTGAATCTATCTGGCTCGCAACAGTAAACCCAATACGGCCTGGCACGTTGGCTGAGTGCGTCCAGTAATCACGTTCACGCTTGGGCGCTGCGTTGCAAGCACCAGGTGAATACCGACCGCACGCGCTTTCTGGGCGATACGCACGACCAGAGCTTCAACATCACGCGCTGCCACCATCGTCAGGTCGGCCATCTCGTCGATCACGATCACAATGTACGGCATCGCTTTCCTCTTCGACTGCCGAATCTGCTGTGGATTATTGCCATCCTCCACGGTGATTTTGGTTTTTCTTTTTGGCTAATATATTTGTTGTAATCTTTAATATTACGGATACGTAAATCAGCTTCATTAATTTATAGCGGCGCTCCATTTCGTTCACTGCCCATAAGCGCACTGAGCGTCTTTTTCCGGAGACGTAATAATTGGGGTCAATAGGTGTGAATATCCTGGTATGAGGCCATTTCTACCTGCTTTGGGTCACCAAAATAAGTTTCATATGGCTTGGGCTAGTTGCGATACAGCAGGCTAGTCAGCAGCGTGTTAATCATCACCGATTTACCAGAACCAGTTTTGTCCGGCGATCAGCGGTGTGGCATCTTATTAAGCGCAGCGGTAACCGTTTCACCAGCAATATCCTGCCCCACGGCAAATGTGAGTGGTTCAGTCGCCTGGCGCCACTGTTTGCTGCGCGCACCATATAGTCGAACGTCCGCTGCCCGCACATTTGGCACCTCAATACCAACCGCACGCTTGCGGAATCGGTGCTTCAATACGCAGACTCGAGGCTGCCAAATTGAGCGCACATATTCGACTCCAGTGCCGTCAATCGCTCAGCTTTACACCTGTTGGTGGCTTCAGCGTATACTGCGTGACCGTGGCCCCAACGTTAGCACTTTTCCATCTCTACATTAATATTAAATTCGCCGTAGGTATCACGAATAATTTTCGCATTCTGCCCGCGCATCACCAGGATCAGGTAAATTCTCGCTTACTCTCAAGCAAATCAAGGCTCGGCGCCTTCCAGTTGGCATCGTGTACCGCTGTTAGGGGCGGCAGCAGCTTCCGCCTGCTTATCACGCTCAACGCGCATTGGCGGACCACTACGCCGCTTTGGCTCTCTGGCGCCGCATCTTGCACCGGACCATCTCAATGTTACCTCTGGTGAATCACCAGTAGCTTCAGCTTTTTCGGCACGCTTTTTGAGCCGCTTTTTCTCGGCGTGAAAGCTTCTTTGCTCAACCTTTTTCGGCATCATCTGCAGCATTTACTTGTTTAATCAGCGCTGCATTCGCACTCATCTTCGGCTGCAGTTTTAGTCGCCAGCGCCCTTAACCTCCAGTGCCTCACGTGCGTCTTGCTACATAAACATAACAGTGACCGACAAAATGTAACACATATAAAATACAGCAATTGGTGCATCGACTAACTGCAATGCGCCACCGTTCGAAAGCCTTGCCCAACAACGCCACCAGCAGGCTGCCCGTAGCCACGCCCGCCATTACGATACCAACAATGCCCGTCACCCACAGCACTGCTAGTGCGCCAGCAATTTTGACCACCAGCGGTACCTTATTCCCTTCTGATTGGAAAATTTTTACCGCAATAAATACAAAAATTATTGGCAAAATATACGAGGCAAACCCAAGCAGCCAGAACAGCATTTGGTGCAGCCAATCAATTACTGGGCCGCCCTTGCCGAACCAACTTACGACAATTACTGTTGAAAATGCTATCGGCCCGACGGCAGCTATTTGCGACCAAAACCCTTCTGGAAGTGCGTGCTGAGGAGCAGCAGGAGCAGAGTTTTTGGCAGTAGATTTCTAGGGGCGGACTTCTTCTTTGTTGTATTTCTTTTTAACCATAACTGTGTTCCATTATACACTAGCTGCCGTAAACTACCAGAGATGCCGCAAAGAGGAGAAGTAAGAAGTTGACTTTTCACGAAAAAGCATGCACTATACATAATATTTCATTGTTCTGCCCGCACCAACCGGTGCACTACCAAAAAGATAGGAGCGAATCATGAACGTTCGTCAGAAAGTATCAGCAGTCATCATCCTTGTATCCTTGATTGGTTTGCCGGAGCTTCTGTGGCAAGCCGGCTACCGCGCCCTACAGCTAACGGTGCGCGGTCTCGCTCACGCCGGTGCTTAAGCGCCGCTACAAGATCATGACAATCCGCAGCTAGCTGTACAGGCGCACCTTGGTTACCACGCCCCTGGGTGTTCAACTTCAGCGAGTTTTGGTCGCTTGTAATCAACATCCGTCGCGCACAAAACCATACTACAGCCTAGGCGCTACGCCGCCACTCTGGCGCACCATAGGTGTAGGGTTTCTTGACGAGCCCTGCACCTACTATAGCGCTCTCATACTTATTGGTTATTTAGTATAACTGTTGTGTTATTATATACAACTAATTAGTGTACTTTATGTGCTGACTACCACAGTAATAGCGTAATTTATACAACTTTATTGCTATACCCCTATCTATAGCGTATTGACCTTTATGTTATACGTGGTGATATAGTGAAAATGTCATGCTGACGAGTGTCCGGTGAAATACATCGACACTTAGATCATCTTAGGAGATCGCATGAACACGTTACGTCAGAAGATGGCACTCATCCTTAGCCTTGTGCTTGTCGCATTAGGGCTTACCCTGCCTTCTGCTGCTGCAGCACCGGCTATTGCAGAAACTGGGCAGCCAGCCCAGGCAGCAAATGATCTTGGCTTCACTATTGATCCTGCTAACAAGGATTTAGCATGGCACCACGTAAATCCAGGCGATGCCTGCGCCGTGCAGGGCTTCATTGGTTCCGCTGTAACCAATGAAGATGACCCGCTTGGTGTGCTCTGCTACGATGCTAATGATCAGGATGGCGTTCACAGCAAGGGACCTGCAGATGTGCAGAAACTTTGTGACGCACGGTACCCCGGCTCTACTGCGTTTAACAACACAGCTAGTAGTATCTACGACTGGTACTGCGTTCGGTCTGAGCCTGGTAACACGAGGTAGGGGAAGAAGTTGCATAGTAACCTGCGCTCCCTGACAAAACGGGTGGAGGAGCCCTAGCGCCCTCCACCCGTCATTACTAGTTAGACTCGCTAGAATACTGAGTACTCGCCTCTGTTCACAGGGCGGTCGCTTCTAATATAATCACGGGAGAATTTATGAATAATATACTTGTGCTTGCTGCTACCATCATCCCCCACCTTACTAATTATTACCTTTTGGGCTGGTCTCGTGTGGTGGGTTGTTTGGGTAAGCCGCACACTTTACAGCGTAAAACGGCTATTAGAAACCAGAGATCAAACTCAAATCGCCAGCTGATACCACTGACGATTCGCGCGATAATTAACTCACCTTCTTCATATACTCCATGCAGCTGGCGTGTACGCCAGCTGCTTTTCTATTACTAATATGCCCGTATTAACATCCGCACTCAGCCCGACATCTTACGCAGCAATACCAATTCCCTTTACACAAACTATCTATTTTTATTGCGACCGACTCAAAGCGTGGGCTTGTACGAAATGTCTCCCAGCCGACCCATGCAAACCCACTTGATTCATCAGGATCAATCGTAACATCGCGCTCTTGGTCACAAACAGGTACCGAAAATCGTGGTGGTAGTGGCCCGGCTCACCCTTTTTGGGGTTTTCTGGGATAACGTGCGTATCAATATCAAACGGCACCTGGGGTTGTCCGGCATAGAGACTCCTCAGCTGCAACTGGCTACGGTCAAGCCCCGTTTCCTCCATAACTTCAGCGCTCCGCGGCGGCCAAAAATAGTTTTATCGGCTGGCTCCACATGCCCACCAGGCTGCAGCAACGTGCCAAGCGCTTTGTGTTGCAGTAGCAGCACCTGCTTGGTAGCCGGGTTCACGACAAACGCGCTGGCAGTCACGTGGCCAACAAAGTTTGTGCGCTGCGTAAAGCTCGCTGTAGCTACACTGCGGTTGCTTTGCAGAGCAGCCGCAGGCGGTTTGCCCTCGGCCGGATAGTGCTTACGGTACCTAGTAAAAACTATCGCTCACTTGCATGAAACCCCGCCTCCTTCGCGTACATCAAATTGATAGAGTTGCTTTTGCTCATCGTTTGCCGCAGGCTGCTAGTAGGCCCGAGTTGGCGCGGCATGACGCGCGTTAGTGTCGTTCGCTTCGGTGTCCGGCACAGCTCGGCGTGGGAATTTACGTGGCAATGGCTTGCCAGCTGGCTTTGCAGCCGCCTTGTCTTTTTCAGCGCGGCCAGGTGCCTCTTTGCGAGCCACTGGCGCTTCACCGCGCACCTTACGTGTACTGCTGCCACCAATTTCATTAATCACCGGAATCACGATTGAGTGCGGCGTGTCTTGTCGTATAAGAGATGGGTGATTTCGTCTTTAATCTCTTTCTTGAACACTTCCATGTCAATGCGGCGTCCGTTGCCTGCACGCATCACCTTTTGCTTCAAATATTGACGAATCAGCCCCATCAACTCTTCACTATCTCGCAGGTAGATAAAACCACGACTAATAATATCCGGGCTAGTGAGCAAACGATTAGTACCACGTTGCAAGGTGAGCATCACCACAAAAATACCTTCTTGACTCATGTGAATGCGGTCTTTCAGCACCACTTCAGACACTTCCTGACCTGAATCGTCATACATAATACCACCCACGTGTACGCGAGCCATGTTTTTAGCTTTGCCACCCTGAATTTCTATCACGTCACCACTGTCACAGACGAAAATATTACGGCGCGGCAAACCACACTCTTTTCGAGCTGGTTCTGCGTTGTGCACGAGCATATGAAATTCACCGTGAATCGGCATGTAATATGTCGGGTTTAGTGCGGTGATCAGCTTCACGTGATCATCGTAGTAGCCGTGCCCCGAAAGGTGCAATGGCCCAATACCGTGCAGATGTTTCTTGCCGTTCTGAATCACCTCTGAGCCTTCGCGCATCAAGCCATCAACAGTACGCACCACATATTTTTCATTACGGGAATCGGGTTTGAACTAAAGACAATCACATCGAGTACTAATCTTAATGTGCGATGTGCCCCGCTCGCCATGCGGTTAAGCGCTGCGTTAAACTCTGCCCTGCGAGCCAGTACAAACGACCACCACCTGGCTATCTGGTAGCTTAATAATATCTTCCATCTTCATAACCACGTCTTTTTGGTACCTTAATCGTACCCGAGCGCAAAGGCCACCTCAAGGTTTTGGATCATCGAATACCCAGCAAACGCTACCTTACGCCGTGTCGCGGCTTCCTCTAAAATGAGCTGCATACGGTGAAGCTGGCTGCTCGACGAGCTTAAAATAATGCGGCTATGTTGGTATTTTTCCATCACCTGGCCAATGCTCTGCTGGATGTCTCGCTCGCCATGGGTGTGCGTGCCTTCGCTTTCACAGTTGGTCGACTCGTTCATCAGCAGCATAATGCCTTCTTTGCTGGCAATTTCCGTTAAGCGGCGCAGGTCAAACTGCTTGCCATCAACAGGATCATCTTCAAAACGCCAGTCACCGGTATCAACGAGTACTCCTTCTGGCGTGCGCACTACCACTGCCGTTGAATCTGGAATCGAGTGGTTTACTCGCACTAGCTCTATCGATAGATGATCTGAAACTTGCACAATCTCGTGGCTTTCTGGATCAAGCTCACGAAAATCTGGCTCAAACCGAGTCAGTGCGTCCTCCATGTTGCGCTTCAACATCGAAATCGTAAACTACTTGCATACACTGGCGCCGGAATACGGTGAATCAAGTGACGAAAAGCGCCAATATGATCTGGGTGCCCATGTGTAAATACGTGCGCCTTAATCTTGTGCTTGTTCTCTTCTAGCCAGGTAATATCTGGCGTGATGTGATTAATGCCTGGATAGTCGGCACGGTCGGGGAATAAAAGCCCATATCAATTACCACGATCTCGTTTTGGTACTCAATCGCAGCCATATTTTTACCAATACCCATTTCGCCTAGGGCCACCGATTGGAATTACCCGCACCTTTGGCTTACTTACCACGCCACGCTGCTGCTTTGGCAACATATTCACGCTAAACTGCTGTCCATCGTAGCCATTGTATACTGATTTATTCACCGGAATCGAGATGAGGTGCTGGCTTGCGCGTGTGTTAACATTTTTCACTGGTGCGGCGCTGCGCTCGAAATACTTTCGCCCTTGCGCGTATTCGTCGCGTTTAGTGCCGGAATATTCGATCGTTTAGCCCGCTTGGCACTCTGCTTTTTTACTGGCTCATCTTGTTTTGGCGTTGCGATTCGTCGCTGGCCCATGATATGTTCTCCTTCATCAAGTACACGCCACCCTGGGCGCATATATTAATTGCATAAATATACAGACACAGGGCGCGTACTACCGTGATATATGCACTTGTCTACTTATTGCCCCTTTGTAATAGTACTTTCATACTACCATAGCCTGCACTAAAAACACAAGCCTATCGCCGAGTAACCCACGCCGCTACTCCTGAGTAGCCTGGCGCGCAAGTTGTGCCGCCTGCACAAAATCAGCCAGCAGCGTACTACGCAAATCACCACGATACAGTGCCGCCGCCGGATGGGTACAGCGGAATAATTAGCCGCTCCCTTCCGGCCACGGTTACTAGTCACGGTTGCCCATGGTCGTGTGAAATACGCAGCCCCGGTACAAATAGCGCTCCACTATGCCGGCCAAGGGGTAAAATTACGCGTGGCTGAATAATATGAATTTGCTTTGCTAAATATGGCCAAAACGCCACCTTCTCTTCTGGCAGCGGGTCTCGATTCTGCGGCGGACGATACTTAACGATATTTAGTAATATATACATCACTGCGCTGCAATCCGGCCGCACTGCACATCTCATCTAAAAACTTTCCACTCGCCCCCACGAGACGGCTCACCGCGCTGGTCTTCTTTTAACCCCTGGTGCCTCGCCAATGAGCATAATATCTGCAGTAGAACTACCGACACCAAACACCAGCTGCGTTGCACTCGCCGCCAGTTCTGGGCATGGATTGTCTGCCAATAGTCGCTGGCGCAGCGCCTCTAGCTGGGCTTCGGCTGATATCGTCGTCATAACATTAGTATAACACGCAGCAACCGCCCCCACAGCAGAGCGCTATTACTTTTTCTTCATTTTATGGTAAAATATACGTACGCTTATGTCCTGGCAATCCCGCTAGTCGACGAAGCACGAGAAAGGAGCCATCATGGCTGCTTAGTATGTACCTACCACTAAAAATCGCACAGCGACTACTGTTTCTCCAGAGCAATGCGAATGGAAAAAATCAGTCCCAGAAAAGGTAGAGCAACACCAGACTGGTGATATGCCTATACCTAATCATTCCGCGATGCATTACACGCCGTCGGTGCTGATACCTGTTGGCCGTTCCAAGCGCAAACCTCAACTTGTCGGTTATTGGAATTACGACACCAACAAGAACAAAAAGCTGATTCATATGCACCGGTGATTCTACCAACGTCAAATGAGGGTGAGGAATACCTAACCGCACAAAAAGCAAGATGTGACGGAACATATCATATCGCTGCTCACCGAGGAAAAAGCCTGAGTTCGTTCCTTGCCTTACAAAAAGATGAGGAAGGCGCTTTTGTAACTGAGTTCCGCCATCGCAAGAAGGCTCCTCGATTTGTGCCAAGCATTAAGCTTGGTAAAGCCAGCGCTGCTGTATGTGATATATCAGCAGCCCAAGAAAAGGCGATCCGTTTGTGTGTGGCCTGACAGTTTATGATGAGCATGGTCAGTTAATCGTTCATATTATGAACTTTGTGCCCATGTACCAGGTATCATTCATAAAAAGCGTCACTTGAGGCGCCGAATAATCTCGGCTCTTGGGTTTTACCGCCAGCGAAAAAGCATATCTGGCAAAATATCATCAAAGATGAGATTTTGGGACGATTTCGGCAAACGGTATACCATGCCGTGGCCGCTCTACCGCAGACAATGGTTCGTGGCGATTAAGCTTTCGTGATATACAGGCGTCGGCAAGCTGGCTTGTCCGGCAGCCACACTGTCACTGACGAAGCTAAAAGCAGTAGTACCTAGGTACATCCCCGCCCTAGCGACGCGTCTTATCTGCGCACACCTTGCGTAGCATAGATGTTCGCTACGGCGGGGCTTTTCATATGTGTCCACCACTTGACATATCACGTTAAATACAATATTGATTAACGTATTCATTTTATCCATGTATTTGTGATGTTGCGATGCTGTAGTCTATAGCATACAGAGCTATAGACGTCGCGCTACCCTGAAGGGATGTGGTGTAAATGATGGACATTATTACTGATATTGCTCAGATCCTATTCGTTGGTGCTGTAACGGCTGCGCCAATCGGTTTATGGTTCTTCGGTATGATTATCGACGTTCTCAGCGCTACGCTGAACCGAAACAGCGCAAAGCCAGACAACTGGTTATCCGGTATGCATCTTGCTGGCATCATTACACATATAGCAGCAATGATTATGCTCTTTCAGGTCTACGGAACACAAGCAATGGTGTTCCTCTACTTTAGCGGGGCAGCCGTTGTATACGCTGTAGCCTTGGCTGTAGTCAACGCCGTTAAGGAAGGTATTCGAGCACGTGCTGCGACGTTATCGAGCAGCTGTAACTAATGCCGGGGCCCACTAGAAAATAGCTCACATTGAGTCATATCGACTCTGTAGCTCACTCTAGTGGGCTATTTTCTTGCCCACTATATTACCCCTACTATATGGCTATAGCGGCCCTTATTTGTTGCTATACCGCTATATATGCTATAATTAGTTCGTTATTGTCCGCATATTACTGCGTCGACATGACGCCGAGAGAAAGGATGCCACCATGGCACCTGCTGAACCTTCACCAAACCTCTATGTCCCCGTAGCTCAGGTTTGCCTGTTTTTAATCCCTCGAAAGGAGATTACCCACCGGACACCGATAAGGTGCCGTCTGCTAGTGCGCTGTTAAACCATCTTGATATCCCAAAGGACGACGGATCGGTCCGCGCTGATTTAGGCCTGAAGCCAGAAGAGTTAGTCACGGAGGCTCATCGAATCACGTATTTGATTGGCAAACTCTATGATTACACTAAGCCAGATCCACCGAAACCGGAGATACAACCATATGGCCCCTAGAGCTACAGCCACAAGATGAACGGTTCGAAGATTTCTTTGCGCCGTTTCAGCTGTGCCGCATCGAGCTTCTCTGCTTGTCGCATGATGCAGAAGGGATGCCGCTCGAAGCCGCAAACCTGGCTGCGTGTGTTTGATCGTGCGCAGCAAGCTATCTTGCAAATTCCAGCCCGATATGATCATGCCCGAAGAGGAAGCTAAGCGGCTTTCGCCACATGATGCGATCATTTGCTTAGGAAAGCTACTTGCAAGGTTGCCGCGGTATAAGGTTAACTCAGGGGCCAAAGTTTACTTTCCCGAAAAATCGTGCGTGATCAGCTGAATATCTGCCTGCGGAGGCTCAACGATCAACATAATTTCGTTATAATTCTTGGTCGCGATCAAACATCAGTCTTCCGAAAAACGCTGAAAGGCGAAAGCCCAGGCACTACAGTGATTGAGTCAAGGGTTATTAGCAAAAATCTAGCAGCCAAGAGTTGTTGGTGGTGGGAAACTATAGGCCCTAGGGTGAACAGCAGTAGCCCCTTCCTCGCCCCAGTGCATGTGATAGTTATACTGTCTGCGCTGGGGCTTTTCTTATGCTTGACACTACAGGCCACTTTGCCCATACTATAGCTATGCTTACAGCTCCACCGGCCGGTGTTGAGCGAGGCAGCGATTCGAAAGGGTGACTCATGTCGACTTCGAGTAACGCAAGTTTTACAAAACGGTTATATCTTACATGGATTTAGCTAGTGAGGAAAATGTGGATATCTCCACTTCCAAGAAGGTGACACGCCAGTGTTCACCGAAACAGGAGAGCCAACGCAAAAATTATCGCAACGTTCCTTGTTGGTATGGACACCGCATTTGATGGTGACACCCCTCCGATGATCGGCCCAGCCGCACGGATAGAGGTCATCTGGTACAAGCCGCAGACAGACGCAAGCCCATCCGTAGCGGTGCACTTGTCTACGACGCACACGGAAACCTCTTATTCCACGCACGTGAGGCGCGTACTAACAAAGGGTCATCTAATGGCGATCTTTTGCGCACTATTTTGCAAGGCTGCCATATCCCAGAAGAAATGATTGCTGATGTATTCAGTGATGATTTTAGCAAGAAGGTTCCTAACGGACACCAAGACAGCTATGCAATAGTCTTTTCACGGGAGCGACTTGATGATAGTGGCAAGCCAACCGGCGAACTGACCTGCGAGTGGCGGCGAGGCCTTGCCAACAAAGCTCTTGCTGCCCTCAAAAAGGTATAACCATGTATCTACTACGCCCGCCAGTTTGCACTGTTTGCAGCTGGCGGGTTTACCCTTTGACGCTGGACTCTTGACATTCCCCCAAATCACCGTATTATTAAAGTATTCATTTATCCATTGATTGCGATTTGTAGTCTATAACAGTTATAGACTGTCGCCTACCTGAAGGGACGTGGTGTAAAATGATGGACATTATAGCTCAGGTTATTGCTATTGGGCTACACTGCATTGGCATCTCTGGTTGTTCTTGGTGCTTTCTACTTAATTATCAAGTACTATGATAAAAACCGTACTAAAAAGCACACTATACACTATGGCCGCTTTCCTACTACCGTTACCCTCCAGATAGTACTATTCTTCATATCTTTAAAGGGGGCAGTTGCAAGCCCTCGACAAGGATTCAGCATCGTAGCCACAGTATTCCTGTATATCGTAGCCGGATTTATCGCTATGATAATCTTGGTTATGATAGGCCTTAATGCTAACTCTTTGGCCAAGGAGCGCGATGGTGAGCAGCACACGCTAACTATCATGACTAACGAGGGCAAGCCTCTTGTATATGTAGACATAGCAACCCATGGTGACGGTACTGTTAAAAATATTGCTACTCGTAGTGATAAGGACACTTCGCTTACAGTCATGTTTGACGGAGAAGTCGTACCTGCGCAATATCAAGAGCAGCCGGAAAATCTACCAGCATAAGTAATGCCCAAGCCCGCTAGAAAATAGCTCACATTGAGTCATATTGACTCTGTAGCTCATTCTCTAGCAGGCTATTTTCTCTTGTCTTTTAACATTATATAGTATACTTGTCTTTAGCTTATGTCCTGGCAATCCCGCCAGTCGACGAGGCTCAACCGGAAGGGAGGCCACTGTGGCCCGTCCTGATGCATCTTCATCATCTATCAAGCCGCTGACAACGAGCAAAAACCTAGGGAAAAAAAGCCGCAGCTCGGTTTCGAGGCAGATGCCTCTCGTGAGACTATCAAAAAGCACGCTGTACGGCAATTTTTGTGTAATGATATTGTTCGTATTGAGCTCATTGCAAAAGAAGGCGACAGCCTGGCCGACAGGCGGCAGTTGCGCGTCTTTGGTCACAATAATTGTTTGTTATTCACTGTTTATGCTACGAAGTTGCTGCTGAAGGATAATCCTGCGGCAAACAGCCAGAAGGATCCGTCGCTGCTGCAGATATTCGAGTCATTGTTACTCTACTGCGCAACAAATCACCAAAGATATCCTCAGCAAGCTACAGGAAGATATTGTTAAGTACCAGAACTTGCGTAGTGAGACAGGTCTGCTAAACAATAAATACGTTGCTATTTTGCATCGCAGGCGCCTACCTCAGGGCTGGGGTCCTTGGCAGCGCTCAGTGCAACCGCTTGTGTGATGAATAATTAGATGCTCCCCTCCCGCTACCATTGTCGGTGGCAGGAGGGGCTTTCTCTTTACCAATAAAAACACCTCGGTTGTATACCCCGAGGTGTTATGGCTACTCGCAGCTTCTGGGGCGCCTATCTGGCGTCTTTGATGCTGAGCGCAAGCCGGCCACGATCATCGATCTCCAGCAGCTTCACGCGAACAGTTTGCCCTTCTTTAAGCACATCACTAACTTTTTCAATACGTCGATCAGCAATCTTCGAGATGTGCACCATGCCGTCGATGCCTGGCAAAATCGTCACAAAGGCTCCAAAATCTTTAATTGAGACGACGGTGCCTTCATAAATCTTACCCACCTCTGGCTCTTCGGTTGGGCTCTTGATCCACGTCAAGGCCTTTGTAATAGCTTCAGCATCTGGGCTCGAAATTGTGATTAAACCATCTTCTTTAATGTCTACTTCAGCGCCCGTTTCGCTAGTGATTTTATTGATGGTTTCACCACCCTTGCCAATAACGGCGCCAATTTTATCTGGGTTAATTTTTGAGCTTTTTCGATGCGCGGCGCGTAGGGGCTGAGCTGCTCGCGTAGGGCCAGGCAGCACACTGAGCATATGCTCCAGGATGTGGGCGCGGCCAGCCTGCTCTGCTCCAGCGCCTGGCGCAGCACCTGCACGGGCAGGCCATGCACCTTCATATCCATCTGCAGGGCGGTGATACCCTTGCTGGTACCCGTCACCTTAAAGTCCATGTCGCCAGCAAAGTCCTCGGCGTCGGCAATGTCGCTCAGTACGTAGGGGCGTGTCGCCGTCCATCATCAAAGCCCATAGCAATGCCGCTAACCGGGGCTTTGATGGGCACGCCAGCATCCATCAGGGCCAAGCAGCTGCTACAGGTGGCCGCCATGCTGGTAGAGCCGTTTTGGCTCATAATTTCTGTCACGCTGCGGATGGCATAGGGGAACTCTTCTTCGCTCGGCAATACCGCCGTCAGAGCACGCTCCGCTAAGTAGCCGTGTCCAATCTCACGCCGGCCCGGGCTGCCCAGGCGCTTGACCTCACCCACCGTGTAACCGGGGGCGTTGTAGTGGTGCGTATAGCGGCGCTCGCCTTCTGTTACCTCCATGGTATCGACCAGCTGCGCGTAGCTGAGCGGTGCCAGCGTCACGATATTCATCCCCTGGGTCACCCCGCGGGTAAACAGGCTACTCCCGTGGGTGCGAGGCAAAATCCCAACCTCGCTCGAGAGCGGACGGATTTCCGTCAGGGCGCGGCCATCAGGGCGAATGCGCTCCTCCACAATGCCGCGGCGTACGTCTTTATGTACAGCCAGGGTAAGCTTTCCATCATACTCGGCACGTTTTTCTTCGTACTCTTCGCCGTATTTCTCTTCCATGGCACGATGGAACACCTCGCGCACCGCATCAACATTGTCATTGCGCTGTGGGTATGGCGCACGTACCTTATCGCCAAGCTTGCCCGCCACCCAAGCATCAACTTCTGCTTGAATTGCTTCATCTGGCAAAACCAGCTCGTACTGTTGCTGCTCTGGCTGCACCGCTGCCACCAACTCTGCTGCAGCTCAATTGCCGGCTGGAAAGCGGCCTGCGCCCAGGTTAGTGCATCAATAATAACCTCTTCTGGCACCTCTTTAGCACCGGCTTCCACCATGGTAATGCCATCTTCAATACCGGCAACGACAAGATCTAGATCAGACTGCTCGCGCTCTTCAGGGCTCAAAAAGGCCTTAAAGACACCATTGACGCGGCCAACGCGCAATCCTGCCACCGGGCCATCAAATGGCGTGCCGCTGAGCATCGCAGCGCGCTGCTGGCGGCAATCATCGCCACCGTGTCTGGGCGGAACTCCGGGTCCATGCTAAGCACTGTAGCCACCACCTGCACCTCTTGGCGGTAGCCCTTTGGAAAAAGAGCGGACGAATTGGTCGATCAATCAAGCGCCCAATCAGCACTGCTTCATCGCTCGGTCGGCCTTCACGCTTAATAAACCGGCTGCCACTAATCTTACCTGCCGCGTAGAACTTTCTTCCATAGTCAACGCAGCGGGAAGTAGTCTGGTGTTACCGGGCGCTTGCCTACCTGCGCTGTACCCAGCACAACGGTATCGCCGTAGCGCACTAGTACACTGGCGGTTGAGCGAAAGCCGACGCGGTTAACTTCTAAAGTAAGAGGGGCGACCACAAAACTCGGTCGTAACCGATGGTGGCTCCTTTCCCCTTGGGTTAATAATACTCATGTTGGTTTCCTTTCTGCGGAAGGTAACAGAAAAAACTGCTTGCCGTGCATCACCCCATATAGCAAACGTTCTTCTCTATCACATTCCGCGCTCTATTACTCTTTTTATTCTATCACAGCACCCCGGGGGTTCATGCTATACTAACACATGCGTATTAATCACACCGGCCGCGCCGCAGCGCGCTAGACTATCTACTGTATGGTCTCGCTTTTTGCTCCTCGCCGGTGGTGGCTATCTTCTGTATACCCTGCTTTCTCCATGGACTGCCAGCCTGACGACCAACCCAACTAATAATGCTACCACACAAAAAAACTGGCTGCCACTAAAGAGCAAATCACCGAAGACCGACTATATATACCAAAAAAATCAACGTCAATGTTCCCTATGCTAAAGGTGACGCCAAAGTGCTTGAAAATGGTGCCTGGTGGCGCTCACCAACGAGCGGCAACCCTGCAGAAGGTGGCAATTTTGTAGTAGCCGCCCACCGCTTTGTTATGGGAACCACGCCGCAGCAAACGCAGCGCAAATCACCTTTTTACACGATCGATCGAGTAAAAGAGGGCGACACTATCATTGCTGACTACGGCGGCAAACGCTACACCTACCGCGTGACAACGATTCACCGCGTTGCACCAAGTGCTGTAGAAATCGAGGCTCCACGGCCCGGCAAAAACATCATGACGCTCTATTCATGCACGCTGGCCGGCAGCGCCGATGGCCGTGATGTGATCGTCGCCGAGCAAGTACCGTCAGGGACTTAACGCCCACGCCTATCAAAAATACCCCACACAACCTGCGGGGTATGTATGGCTCGAACCGTTAGCGGCGGAGGCCAAGCTTTTCAACAACTGCTTTGTACTGAGCAAAATCGGTTCGTTCAAGATATTTCAGAAGGCGCTTACGCTTTCCTACCATCTGAACAAGACCGCGACGTGCCATAAAGTCGTGCTTGTTGGCTTTTAGGGTGCTCTGTCACCTCTTTGATACGAGTGGTCAAGATTGAAATTTGAGCCTGTGGGCTACCAACATCATTCTTGTTCACCTGAGTCAAAGCAATCGCTTTTTCCTTGTTCTCTTTAGTAATCATACCACCGCATTATACTATAGGGTTTGCCAGTGGCGCAACAGCTAGGGAGTCAATACCGAGCTCGTCTAACGTGGCCGCCTGAGCCACACCCCCAGCGCCCAACCTTGGTGCGCCGCAACTCGGTACAATAAGCACCCGTGCCAAGCGCCTTACCAATATCCACCGCAAGGCTTCGAATGTGTGGTGCCACTACCCACGTGGACACGCACTACGACCGCCGGATATGTATAGTCGAGCAGGGTTGGTTCATACACGTGAACTGTCCGCGTCGGCATTTCTACCGCCTCTCCCTTGCGCGCCCGATCGTAGGCCCGGCGACCATCAATCTTAATTGCCGAAAAAACTGGCGGCTGCTGCTGAATAGCTCCGGTAAACTGCGTTAACACCGCCTCTAGCGCGCCGCCCTCGTGGGCTGTTCGCCAGCAACTTGGGTAATTTCCCCTTCTGGGTCTCCAGTCGAGCTCTCAGCTCCAAGTATAGTGTCGCTTCATATACTTTTATCTAGCTTGGTAAAGGTTTCAGCCTGTTTGGTCATCTTGCCGGTTACAACCACCATAAGACCAGTCGCAAATGGGTCTAGCGTGCCAGTGTGGCCCACTTTAATGCGTCGGCCCGCCTGCTGGCTCAGGAGACGGCGCACACGCGCCACAAACACCAAAAACTGGTCATGTGAGCAGGCTTGTCTCACCAAAAAGAGCCCCGGTAAACTCCTGCTGGGGCCCTGGTAACTGATTGGTCGGTGATGGCATAGTCGGGGTGAGGTTCGGTCATGTACTGTGAAATTACTGTCTATCCTGGTATACGAAATTGTCCTTGAGTGGGTTTTTGTGGTTTTTCGGTGTCCGTGCCGCCCACCTCAGTTGGTGCTGGTGGCATAAAGCCCTGCGGCAAACCGCCCTGCCCTTCTGGGAAGTTTGGCATATCTGGCAGTGGTGGCAACGTCGAAAAGTCTGGCAACGGTGGCAGTGGTGGCTGTGACGTCGTTGGAACAGCCCCTAAATCAAACAGCATGGCGCTGCCTGCAAAAGGATCAACTCCCGGCGCAGCATCCTGTTGCTGTTTAGCCTCGGCAAAAAAATATCTTTACTATCTGGCACGGTAAGCTGTGGTGATGATTTGCGTGGCACACCATCCAAAACCACGATCTTTATTCTCTGCTAGCCCATCAACGCTTTCCGGACCGTCTTTTTGTACCACTACTGTTTATTGGCGCAGTGAACCGTGGCTCGCTCGAGGCGGTAGTAGCCTTCGTGGTTGATAATTTTACCAGTGCGACGCCTTTTTGGAGCTCATCGAGATGGATTTTGCATCAGCAGGGTACCTCAGCCGATGGCGGCATCGGTGTTTCCATAAAAATCACCAAGATCACTGCTAAAACTTGGGCTTGGCAAAGCGCGTGCTCTAACGCATCTGATAGCGGTGGCACGTCTGGAGTGGCCTCCTCGGCAGCATCTTTGCTAAATAGTCCACTAAACCGATGTGCTTTTTATCTGCATTAGCCATCTCTCGAGCCTCCACTTCGGCCGTGAGGTCTTCTATTTCGTGCGACGACGTGCGTGATACCGACGGCACAGGTGCATCGGCTGGCAATTCGGTTGGCAATGGTGGAATATCAAAATCAAAAGGATCAGCCTCCGCTGGCGTTGCAGCTGCACTCCTTGGTTCAGCTGGCTCTGGCTGCTGCATAGCTGGCGCTACAACATCATTAATTGCAGCACGTGGCCCCGCTGGTTTACGTTCTGGCACCTCTCCCACAGACGGAGTCTTTGGAAGGTGTGAAATAACTAGTTCGCCCGCCGCGACGGGTGCGTTACTACCTTTCGCGGCGCCGGGTTTTAAATTGATATTGCCGCCTTCACCCCCTTTATCGGTTGTGTCAGCTGGCGTCGATATATCCCCCTTCGACTTTTTGCGTGCGGCTGGTTTTGTGCCGTCATTCAGCTTAATTTCACCACCGCGGCGTTTTTGCCGCAGCTCGGTCTGCAGCCCTCGCCTTAGCTTCACGCTGCTGCTCTCGCTTTAACTCTTCACGCAAACGAGCTCGCTCAGCCTCCAGGCGAGCCTTGGCCTCTTCATCACGTTGGCGCTGCTTGTCTTCTTCCAGTTTTGAGACAACCAGCTGCTGATTAGCACCCGATCCCATCAAGTTAGCCGCAATCGTCATCGTGCGCGCGTTGGTGCGTGGGTTACTAAAGCGTTCAGTTTTGGTCGATAATACCAGTAAGCAGTGCATTTGCAATGTGCTCATCGAGCTGTTTATTGCCCTTCAGGCTATCGATAAGATCAGCCACCATCTCACTGGCACCACTCGCTTGTGGATTGTTCCAGCGGGCGCTACCTAGCTCGCTTGCAGCTTTGCCGGCGCTAATACTCACCACATGAGCATCCTGCAAAAATCCGGCTGTGCGACGCAATGGCGTCATCGAGCTGCTTTTGGCTGGCACCAATCGCAATGACAAGTTCCACATTGTAGTCGCCCTTTTTCAAAAGTTAGGTCTTTGCTAGTAATAGTCGTGCGGTATGGCGTAATGTAAATCTTCACCTCATCGCCTTCTACTACGTAGCGCAAGTGGTCAGCCTTTTCTTTGTTCAATGACACGATAAAATCACGCAGACTATCAACAGTCGTTTCAAATGCCTCTTGTGGCTTCAAAAGGCAATCGACTGTGGCAGCTTACTGCTCACCACAGCAGTAGCGTACTTCTCAGTTTTATTCAAAAACAAGGTCAAACCAAGTGCAGCAGTTAGTTCGTCAATTGTTGGGTTTTTCCTACAGTCACCAAAAACATTGGTCACTTCACGGATCTGCTCAACGATCTCTTTTGCATTATTCATAGTATTTCGCTAGAAGTCCCATCCTACTTCTTATGTTAATTCCATAGGGGAAAAATCCCACTCATTACCTACCACTTTAGCATAAAGGTGTTGTCCTGGTCAATTAGTCACCCGCTAGCTGCGTAGAATTGCTTTACATTTCAAGCGATTTCCTCTATACTATGTGGTGATTGTAGACATTAACCCTAATAAGATAAAAAGAAAAAGGATAGGCATGCCAATCATCAAATCTGCTATTAAACGCGCCAAGCAAACGGCTACTCGCCGCGAGCGTAACGTTGGTATCAAAAAGATATCAAAAAGCGCGACCAAAGCCTTCCTGGCCAACCCTACTCAAGATACTTTTGGCCAAGGCCTGCAGCGAGCTCGACAAAGCAGTTAAGAAGAACCTGCTAAAGAAAAACACTGCTGCTCGCCGCAAGAGCAAGCTTGCTGCAATCGCTAAGAACGCAAACTAATTGCATAGCACGCAGCATAGTTACGCCAAGACCACCTGCTATAGCGGGTGGTTTTTAAGTATAGCTTGCATGTCAGGCTCCACGCCCCCGCCAGCAAGGCATTACGCCTGAGTAATCTGCACAATGCACATAAGCGCCTGCTGCAGCGCAAGCCAAGGGTCTACCGAGCGTTTCATGGCATGGTCTGCTTCCGCCAAGGCCTGCACCAGCTTGTGTGCGTGCTCGCGTTGTTGGCGCTCGGTGGTGGCGCCTGCGTATAGCCTTCGGCCCAGTGCGACTGAACGTCGCACCGCAGTATGAGCGGCCCAAAAATCACGTGCAATCTCTGATTCGCTGGAGCACCCTGGCGCACCTGCAGCCAAAGCGGTCATCAACTGCGAAGACAGCAGCCCCTAGCGTTTGATATGGATTAACCAGCGGGCTGCGCCCCTGGCTCCTCAAGGCGTTGATGGAGCTGCTTCACCTGCCCCGAAGCAGCCATATCCAGCAAAGAAAACGCATTACTGCTTGGCGGCAATGGGAGCTGCTGACGCACCAGCTCTTCAGTAATATCCCTTCCACCTGTAGGCGCTCAAGCTCATTGGCGATTGCCCATTGATCATCTTGCAGTCGCACTGCCAGCTCCGATAAAGCTGCTCGCGTTACCTGCACGCCCTGCTGCTGAGCCCACTGCTGCATTGTGTCAAGCAGCGTGCGGCGCGTTTTTCGTTATATAGCGGAAACTGCTGCACATCAGCATGCTGCTTCAGCCATGTTGCAAAAAGTGGTTCGGTTATCAAGCGTGTTTTTGTGAAAAGAATTACCACATCTTCATGGGGCTCGTCTAATAATTTCATCAACAGCGGCTGCAATGCGGTAGCCTCGTCACTATCGCGAAGCACCAGCGGCTGCGTCGGGCCGAAGAGTGTCTCACCGAGCAGCAGGTTCGGGGAGCTCGTTAGCGCCAGCTCAGGAGCATGCACATACGCGGCGATGAACCCGCCAGCTGCTGCTCCACCTGAAAGCGCTCAAAGGTATTTTTCCTACTAATACATGCAGCGGCATCTACCGCATCTCCCTTTAGGGTCTGCCCCTGGTTCGAGCGGCTGACACACCGGGCAAACATGCGTGCCACGTCCAGCCCACCTATATTTCTTGATTTCCGTCCCACAGCGCCGACACGGCTGCCCTGTCGTCCAAACACACCAGCAAATGTCAAATAATTTCCTTTTTCTCCGGCAGCGTTAACATACGTTCGGTCTGTGCTACCACCTTGATCGATAGCCTGCTGCATCACGTCTCGGAGCGCCGTAAACAATCGTGCAAATTCGTCCTGACTAAGCGACCCTACTAGCCGTGTTGGACTCAGCTGCGCTCGCCACAAGCTTTCATCGGCGTAGATATTACCGACTCCGGCCACCACCGACTGATCGAGCAACGCAGCCTTAATGTTACTCCTACCGCGCCGCGTAAACCGAGCAGCAAAAAGCCTCTGTAGTAAATGACGCATCCAGTGGCTCAGGTCCTACCTTTTGCATAAACGGCTCCTGGGCAACCTCAGCCGTGGGAATAAGCTTTATCCAGCCAAACTTGCGCTGGTCATTGAAATAAAGGTGTGACCCATCGGTAAACGTAATAATCACCCGCGTCGATGCATCTGGCAAATGTCCGACGAGGCTATCATTCGGATGCCCCGCCCCAAAACGTTGCTCACCCACAAAAACTAGCTGCCCGGTCATTTTTAAAGTGGATCATCAAACTATACCCCGAAGATAGCTCTATTAGGAGCACTTTTGCGCGCCGACGCACTGCCTGAACAGTAGCGCCACGTAAAAACTGCTGCGCATCATCTGGGCTCACTGGAAAACTTTTTGGCTGCGCGCTTCTACCGACGCAACACTGCGGCGCACAATCAGCTGCCGCAAGCCTCGGGCAATGGTTTCAACTTCGGGTAATTCTGGCATACTTATAGTATACCAAGATCTACCAAGTACTGGCGAGTTGTCTGTGCCTCTGTGTGCTGATGCCCCACCATGCCATGCTCTGCTGCAGCTGTAATATTTGCTGGGCTGTCATCAATAAGGATTATATGCGTTTTGGGATACACCGCTCGCTGCAAGGCCTGATACGATAGTGGCCGCCGGCTTAGTACCAAGTTCTGGGCTAGCTAGCACCACCGCCTCAAACCGTACAATTTGCTCGGGTGAAAATAGCTGCATAATCTTTTCACGGGAAGCATTTGAAAACAATGCAACACCAACTCCAGCTTCATGTACCTGGCGCACAATGTCCATCATCGCTGCATCCAGCGCTAACTCTGCTGATAATTCCTGCGTGATGCGCTCCTGCGATAGACCCTGTTAGTTCAGCCAGTTGATGTGTATATCCTGCTGCATCAATATAGCCATGACGATACGCCGCATCAATATCACTAGCCGCCTGCTGCTTGTGCAGAGGCACCAGCCCTAGTAGCCGCTGCGTTGCATTAGCATACAATACGCCATCACAATCAAATGCTACAACACCAGCCGCAGGCTGCTTCATATGCCATTAAAAGTTAAGTAGGTTAATTTCACCTGATGACTGGCCAGCAGATTTCAACACTTCTTGTGCGTTTGGCACCTGGTTCATAAACAGCTCACTCAGCTGCTGCACCGAAGCCTGCAACGACCCCTTCGAACCACTACAATCAGTTGTCCAGAGGCGTTTTACGGCACGAGTTCCTTGCAAAATCTCAAATTCATACAAATTACCCTTAGCACACACACCAGTCGTATCGTCTGCGTTACCCGTCAACTGCACGCCTTTAGCCGGGTTTTGCTTTATCAAGCGCTGCGGTAAATTGCTCGTAAGCCTTTACGTTGTTGTCATATGATTTGCTTTTCAGCTCTTTTTCAAGATAGCCCTCATACGATGTAATGGTGCGTGATTCTGGCGTCACGGTAATCTGGTATGAGCGGTGGTTTTCATTTGCGACAATTGGCCCACGCTTTGTCATACGCACTGATCGTGATAGATCACTAGCTAGTAACGCTTCACGGCTGACGTCTGTTTTTTGGTTGCCCTGCTTGTTTGTGTCTGCACCGCCAAAGCATTGCTCGTGCCAATGAAACCAGCGCCACAATCGCAATAATGATAATAACGACGACAATGATAATCGGCATCGTACGAGAAATTTTACTACGGTTATTCATGATAGAGACTGTACCACATTTTACCGCTAGTCGCAAGGTTTTTGCGCAGCCTCGGGCCTAATATCACCTGAAAGCTTGACCCCAGTTATCACCAATAGAAATATCTACTTTTAGCGGCATAGTGGTTCTGGAGCAATCTGCTCCATGGTGGTGCGTAGCAGCTCGCTTCCACAGCCTCGGCTTGGTCGCTCACCGCACTCTACCATAATAGAGTCATGAATTTGCAAAATGCTCTGTGCTCCTACCGGCAATGCCGCATCGACCGCAAAGCATGGCGCGCTTCATAATATCAGCCTCGGTGCCCTGAATTGGCATATTAGCAGCAGCACGCTCAGCCGCAGCCCGAACAGCAAAATTACGCGCATTCACCTCTGGGGTTGGACGCCGTCGCCCAAACAAAGTCTCAACATACCCTGCCGTGCGAGCTTTCTCAAGAGTGCAATCAATAAATTGCCGGATTGGGGCTCGCAGCGCAAAACAATGATCAATAAACTTTTTGCTTCAGCAACGCTCATATGGTGGCGGCTGCCAGCCGATGAGGACTCATGCGCCCTATAGCACACCAAAATTAATGGTCTTGGCTGCCCGCCTTTGCTCTGTACTCACCTGGTCAATTGGCACGCCGTATACTTCACTGGCAGCCCGCAAGTGAATATCAACGCCAGCCGCAAAATCATCTATCAATGCTTGATCGCCAGCTAGTTCTGCCGCCAGCCGCAGCTCAAATTGCGAGTAGTCCGCACTAACAAACACGCGCCCCGGCCCAGGCACAAGCTGTTCGAATAGCCCGCCCACGCGCTGAACGAATCGGAATATTTTTGCAAATTTGGGTTTGCTACTCGATAGCCGCCCAGTGCTCACCACATCTTGGTGAAAGGTGGTGTGGATTCGTCCATCAGCCGCAACCATTTTTGGCAAGGCCTGCACATAAGTGTGCTGTAATTTTGCTAGTTCACGCCACTGTTCAATAATTTGAATAATTGGGTGCCGCCCAGCCAGTTTATCAAGCTCTTTTTTGCCAGTAGAATACCCAGTTTTACCCTTTTTAATACCAGTTGTTGGTAGCTGTGGCTTTGTAAACAACACTTCTGATAGCTGCCGCGGCGAGCCAAGGTTAAACTCATAACCCACCAATCGATGGGCCTCTGCTTCAAGCGCGCCGCTAGTTCGCTCGCTAGCTGCCCGTCCATCGCACTAAGCACCGTTTTATCTACTGCAATACCGGCTCGCTCCATTTGGAATAGCGACCAAATTAACGGAAAGTCTAGCTGCTCGGCAATATACTGCAGCTTTGGATCATCTACCAGTGCCTGCTGTTGTACCGCCGCAGTGCGCTGCAGGTATAGGGACTTGCTGCGGCGCATCAAGCTCCTCCCCAGGGTGGCCCACCAGCGCAGCCACGCTCGTGTCACGGCGGAGTGGTTCCAGCAAAAACGATGCAAGCCGCACATCATGTACGTGACTAAGAAGTGCGGCAGAGCAATAAACGCCGCCAAATTGCTGCCGGCAAGTTCTCTGCTCAGCGCGTGGTATAGCTCTTTAACGTCATAGGGCACTAACACGTCCCTGGCTAAGCGCCGCCCAATCTTCAGCAGGAACGTCTGCCACCGAGTGCTTCATGTATCGGCCATCTGCTCGTGCCAGGTGAGCATTCCGCCCTCAATTGCGGTAGCTACAAGTTCACCCGTCGCCACATCATTTCACCTGCCAGGCAGTTTCGGTAAACTCTCTTTTTGGCTGATCGAGCGCCATGGTCTGCGCATTACTCGCCGCGTCTACCGCCTGCTTTAGCTCTGGTGGTAGCTGCGTCATCAAGCGACTGAAAATCATGCTTCTCCAGCGTATCGCGCAGGCGCTGGCCATCGCTCAGTAACACGCTCATTTGGATTAAACTGCACCGGTGCATCTCGCATAATCTCAGCTACCTGGCGGCTGGTGAGTGCCAGTTCCCGGCCATCTTGGAGTTTTTAGCGACGCCCGGCTTAAGCTCATGCACATGATCATAGATAGCTTCAGGCTGCCCCATTGCTGCAGCAGCGCTGCTAGCAGTTTTTCACCAATACCCGGCACACCAGGAATGTTATCACTGCTATCTCCCTTTTTAGCGCCTTAAAATCAAGAACTGCGCCACACGCAAGCCATATTTCGCCGTGAAGGTTTCAGGATCATATTGCTCAATCTGTGCAAACCCCTTTTTCATGGCATACATATGCGTCTGCGGCGAGACTAGCTGCAGCATATCAAGATCACTCGAGATCAAGCAGGTCTCTACCCCTGTGCTTCAGCCTGGTGAGCCAGCGTGCCCATAATATCATCCGCCTCGTAATCGTCGGCCTCCAGCAGTGGCCATCCTAGCGCCGCAATAACTTCACGCAGCATCGGAATTTGGTCAAAAATCTTGTGGCGGCCTCGTGCGGCCCGCTTTATAGGTTGGCAAAAGCGCGGGCGGCGGCGAGTGCTGGTGCCTTTTTATCCCAGGCCACATCACATAATCTGGCTGCAGCTGCTTTACTACCTCAAGCGCTAGGCAGGGTAAAAGCCATAGACACCCCCGTGGGGTATGCCATCGCGCGTGCTAAGGTGTGGCATCGCGTAATATCCACGATAAAATACTGATTTTTCCATCTATCACTACCAGGCGTCGTTTCATAGATTTAGTATATCATCCAGCGAGGTATCGTGATACACTAAAGGGATGAAGCAAACCACCGCACACTCACAACCTGCCACTATTTTGGCCTTTGTTGGCCTGCCAGGCGGCGGTGAAAACCACCGCTGTTGATTTTTGACCGAACAGGGCTATCCAAAAGTTTATTTTGGTGGCGTCATCTACCAAGCTATGGCCGAGGCTGGCATCGAGCGCACGGCTGCTCAGCGAAACCAAAATTCCGTGAAGAAATTCGCGCAAAGGAAGGTAAGGATTTTGTCGTGAAGCGTATCGTGAAGCAGCTACACGATTTAATCGCTGCCGGTGAACGACACGTTGTAGCCGATGGACTATAGCTGGACTGAAATATAAAATCTTGAAGCAAGAATTTGGACCACAATGGTGCACGTCGTCGCTATCGTAGCACCAAAGCGGCTGCGTCACCACCGCCTCGCCATCCGCCCTGGCCGCTCATACACCGAGAAAGAAGCCAACGAGACGAGATTGGAACGAAAATAGAACACCTAGAAAAAGGTGGCCCAATCGCCATTGCTGGACCACTACATTAGCAATAATGGCGACCTTGATACGTTCCACAAAGATATCGCCAAAACGTGCAAGAACTGCATTTTTAAACGCATCTTGCCACTAGTAGCCTCACCCCGCAGCTACCCCTGCGGGGTTTTCTTGACGACCTGGCAACTTTGTGCTAGCATACAGACATCACTTGTGACCAAGCTGATCCGTGTTAGCGCCGCTAATATCGTGTATCCCTACTATATTGAAAGGAGATGGTCCAAATGACGCCCTTTACTGAGGAACAGAACCCTCAATGAGAAATCATTTCTTGCTAAAACCGTAGATACTGCAGTAGATGCTGCAGCACACACTAACAAGCTGGCTGTTGTCGTTTCCTGCTATGTTTGCCGCCCAGATTATGGAAGGCCACAACCAAGACAGCAAGGAAGCACAAGAAAGCACTGGTAACCCTGGTGTAGTAGCTACTGTAAAAGCATGGTTTCACATGTAAAATCTCGTCGTGACGACGACAAAGAGCGCTACGAACGCTACGGCCAATAGAAACGATTCTCTCCTGGGACGACCGTCTCGGCAATCATACCACTTATGTTGTATGATGCTGCCTAGAGGCACAGCTACCTACTAGTAGCAAAGGGTATTCACCACTGTTAGCAATAAGTTCGCCGTAGAAGCTCAACTCAGTTATAAAAATTTTTATTATTTATTTTGTAGCCTTCGAGTTTCGAGGCTCCGGCTTGAGCTCCTACGGTGGGCTTTTTATTTTGGCTATTAATTTTTATCAGGGTTTTTACTCATCACCTGCCGCAGGTTTGACCACTCTGGTGGTGGGCTATTTCTTTTTATGCAGGCTACCGCAGCTTTCGGTGCACAACACCATAATTGGCCGGCTACTTTTTGCGTACCACCAGAGGCTGATCACTCAACCAGGTAATCGGCTCACCATCAACTTGCACGTGATATTCTTTTTCCGTATTCATAAATGCTATGTGACAACTCGCCACCGCCTGCCCACGCATACGGCCAAACAGTACGCTCCGCATAATAAACGGCAGGCTACGCCAAAACGAACGCGCATCGAAGCCGCGCAGTAAAATGTGTCCCCCACCCCGTAGCTATCACCCGTGCGCATAATGCCGGCAAAGCTGCGGCTATTAATACACAGCACATCTGTCTCCCAGCGGTGAATCGGCCGGTAATTACGGCTCATCGCCGGCAACTGATACTGCCGCGCAGTGCGGCGATGCAGTAGCAACATATGCCACAAACTCGTTGCCAAATGACTGGTGCTATGGCGCAACGTATCACGCAGCTTACTATCAAACTCGGCCGCAACAAAGGCTGTCCAGCCAAAGCGAAATACTAATCAGCGCCGCTTTGACTTTCCCCCGCCCCGCTCTACTATCAGTGGGTATATTGGCTGAGGGTGTACTATTGCGCAGCACATATAGCGGGTTTTGCAGCGGATTATAGCGCCTAAACCCACGCAGGCCGCGGCCAAAATTATGCGCAGCATCATTAAAATTACCAAATGCCAAAAAGCCGACTCGCACATTGGGCACCGTCAACTGCCGCACCGCCTGCAATACAGAATTAGCCGTACCATCACCAGCTGCCACGAGTACCGTGTCACTAGGCTGCAAAAACCGAGCTAAATGCACAATAGCATCACCATAGCGTTCATGGCCAAACTCATACTGCTGATATGGCAACCCAGCCCGATCCAGGCGTGCAAAAACCCGGCGCTGCACTACAGGAAAGCGTGAACTTTTCGGGTTACACACCACCACTAGGCGGCCGGGCATTACTATTTGCTTCATTCTACCGTTTAGCATAGCACGGTAGCTGCATGGCGGCTACTGCAAATATTCGTGTAATTTTTTAGCGTCTTTTATGCTTGCGTAGCTTCACAAGGGCCTTAGCTTCAATTTGGCGAATACGCTCACGAGTTACGGCAAACTCTTGCCCCACTTCTTCAAGGGTGTGGCTTTTGCCGTTATCAAGGCCAAAGCGCATGCGGATAATCTTTTGCTCACGGTCCGAGAGCGCGCCCAATGCTGCTTGCACCTGCTCTTTCAGAAAGCTGCACTGATGCCGATTCTTCAGGGGTAGCACTATCTTCATCTTCAATAAAATCACCAAGTACTGAATCTTCATCATCATCGCGACCAACTGCGCCGTCCAAACTGGTAATGTCCTGCTTAATCTTCATAACATACTCAATCTTGTCTGGTTCCATGTCTAGCTCTTTGGCCAGCTCTTCAACAGTCAGCTCACGGTTTAGCTCTTGCGTCATGCGGCGCTGGGTGCGCAATAGCTTGTTAATCGTCTCCACCATGTGCACTGGAATACGAATAGTGCGGGCCTGGTCGGCGATCGCACGGGTAATCGCCTGGCGAATCCACCACGTTGCGTAGGTACTAAACTTAAAGCCCTTGTCTGGGTCAAATTTTTCAACGGCGCGCAGTAGCCCAGTGTTCCCCTCTTGAATCAGGTCAAGGAAATCAAGTCCACGACCGCTGTAGCGTTTGGCAATACTCACCACCAGGCGCATATTCGCCTCAGCCATTTTATCCTTTGCCCGGCGGTCACCCTCGACCACGCGCTTGGCTAGCGCCAGCTCTTCTTCGCTGGTTAGCAGTGGAATCTTACCAATTTCACGCAAATATAGTCGCACCGAATCATCAGCGATATCGTCCATGTATTGCCCATCGGTTAGACTGGCTTCGATTTCTTCAAGATCTTCATCGTTCTCCAAATCACTCAGATTTGGCTCTTCTGGCTCCACAGCATCAACCGGCTGAATAGCATCCTCTGCAAGCAGCTTGTTTGGTTCATCTTTTGGCATAGATTATTTTTCCTCGTATTAGCGTTTGTATTTGCTGTAGAACCTCGGCCTGGCGATCGGTATCACCAAGTTCTTCGGCATCACGAAGCTGAGCTTCCAATTGTTGCTTTTTGTTGTTGTTTGTGCTGCCGCTGTGCCTTCTGCACGAGTTCACCTGCCAGACGCACCCGGTCGGGCGAATCCCAGAAATGATATTTCTCGTCGGCGTATAACTGTACTATTTTTACGCAATTAGCAGCTGAGTGCAACTCTTTCGGCAGTTCATCACCCATTAGTGGCTCCTGGTGATGCTGTAAAAATTCAGCCAGTTGCCACGCCGGCGGCTGCGTGAAAAAGTCATTTGGCACCTGCGCAAGCTGTGGGCGCGCCGTAGGTTCCAGCAGTAGTACGGCTAAGAGTTCCGTCTCGGCTTGCCGCTGCACACGCTGAGCAGCATCTTCTGGCCCCTGCGTCTGCGCCTGATGTGGGCGAGGTCGTTTCACTGGAGCTGCCTCTGGCTTAGCTGCAGCTTTTTGCTTTAAAATAGCTGGTGCAATCTGCAAGCGTTTAGCTGCTGGTTCCCAGTAATATTCCGCCTCAACTGGATCTTGCAGCTTTTTGAATAATCGCTACCGCTGCCGTACTAAACTGCCGCCGGCCCGCTGCCGCCGTTAAATCATATTGGCTCGCGTAGCGATCAAGCCACCCACTCCACCGCCGGGCGCGCGGCACATAGCTTGTTTCCACGCTGCTGCATCACGCTGAATTAATTCATCTGGATCTTTAACACCCGCTGGCAGCTCTCACAACGCGCAGCTCAACACCAACCGTTTGCGTCCCAACACAATAGCCCGCTCCGTTGCCGCCAAGCCAGCCTCATCACTATCGTAGGCCAAGCGAATATCACCACTCAGGCGTGCAATAGCCCGAATGTGATGTTCGGTCATAGCTGTTCCTGCCGTGGCTACTGCAGTGCACACCCTCGCCTGGTGGCTGCTCACTACATCCATATTGCCTTCCACAATGACCGCAAAACCTTCTTCTCGAATCGCTGTTTTTGCTTGAGATAAGCCAAACACGTGCCGGCTTTTATCGTATAGCAGCGTGGCTGGTGTGATAAGGTATTTTGGCGCCTTGATATCATCGTGGATCAGTCGTCCGGTAAACCCAATCACTCGCCCACTAGCGTCCATAAGTGGCACCATCAGCCGGTCGCGGAATAAATCACCACCATATTGGTTGACCAGCCCAGCTTGCATTAGCTCCTGCTGGCTAAAGCCGCGGCGACGCAGCAATTGCACCAGGCCATCACGCCCCGGTGGCGCATAGCCAATGCAAAAATCACGAATCACATTGCGGCCCAATCCTCGCGCCTCTACCGCATACTGCCGCGCCGGGCCATGTGAAAGCAGTTCACGCTGAAACACCCGCGCCGCTATATCTAACGCTTGCCGAAGCCGCGCCTTCTGTTTGCCAAGTTTCCCCTGCTGCGCAGACTGATACAGCGACAAATCCACCCCCTGCTTTGCGCGCTAACTTTTCAAGGGCTTCTTTAAAATCGATGCCGTCCATAGCCATTACAAAACTAAATACATCACCACCCCCTTGCCAGATGAAAAATCATGCCAAACTATGCTTATCTGGACTCACTACAAAACTCGGCGTACGCTCATCGTTAAACAGGGCTCAACCCCTTAAAAGTTACGTCCAGCCCGCTTAAGTTCCACATACTCACCAATGACATCTTCAATTGCCAGGCGAGCGCGCACCTCTTCTTTTTGCATCCCGCATGACTTTATTGTAGCATTTTCCTGCGTAAATTACGGGCTCAGCAGTCCAAATTACCTTTTACAGCACCATTGCGTCTATGCTTAAATGGAAGGAGTTTATGAATCCACAAACCTCACCCGATCGCGATCAGGCCACGCCCCTCCATTCGGGACCAAGGCCCCAGCAGCAGCCAATCTCAACCGCTGATAGCCAGCGTATTATTGATGAATCGTTTACCCAAACGCCACAAGCATCGTCTGCACCGGTAACCACACTCGGGCAAACTGCCACCACCGAGGCAACACGGGCGCATTATGCCAGCATGAACAGTACTACCTACCAGCAGCAAGCCCGCGGCACCTACGCCCAGCCACAACAGCGCTACGGTGCTCCACAAACTGGCTACCTAGGGGCCCATCACCATACGGACCGCAGCAGTCTTACCCATACGGGCAAACTAACCAGCAAGCACCATGCAGCTACCCTCAGCCAGGTGATGCCTATGGCGCTCCACACTTTGGACCAGCTAACCACGCCCCGCAATACTCTATCGATTACCTAAAACGAAATTGCGGCTCCACCACCAAAAGCCAGCCTTTCTTGATAAAAATGATGATAATTCTTGGCGCCGCTGCTGCGCCATGCTACTAATGTTGCCAGTTTTTGCAATGCTTGGCGGTAACAACAAAAGCAAAGACGCAAAGTGCCTCGCTTGATGCGGTAGCTGTGCGAGCACTCAATCTGAGCAGCGTAGCAAACGATGCCCAAAGAAATATCCGTAGCGGCCGGTTAAGCCAGGCTAATGCTAGCCTATCAACATCACTCAGCAATCTTTCTAGCCAAGCAAGTGGTGGTAAAAGAAGGTGGTGCGCGCAGCCTGGTAGAAAAATTCCTCAAATGAGAAAAGTCGAAAGAAGAACTTGAAGGCCGGCTTGAAGAAGCAGAGCTAAATGCCCTATTCGATCGCAACTACTCACGTGAAATGAAATTTGAGCTTGATAAACTACTACTTATGATGGATGAGCTAAAAGCAAAAGCTGGCTCGAAAGATGCACATGCCAAAGAGATTCTCGATAAAAACTATCAAAACCTCTCACAATCTCGGCAGCAAATTGAAGCCTACCAAAAAAGTACCGAGGCGCAATAGCGCCCCGGCTCATTTAGTTTAGTGCAGGGCCACTAGGGATTCATCTGCAGCTTGCTCTGACTGCACTAGCTCAAAGCTATGACGCACCAGATCTTGCACCTCCGGCAGCGACAGTTGGCCGCTGCAAATTACCGTGTTCCACTTGCGTGGGTGCAACTCGAGCGATGGTAACACAGACTCATACCGCTCACGAAGTACGCCTGCTAATTGCGAATCACACCGTAAATCAACCCGCACCGGCCGATGGCGGTCATCAAGCACCATCACCAGCTGCCCATTCCATTCAAAAGCCCGCAGCCCATCACCAAGTGGCTCTGGCCGCTCGGTTAGGCCCATATCTCGGGCTAGTTGTTCAATTGCTTCTTTAGCTATCATTGCCATCTCCATAGTTATTTTTATAGCCCTGGCTGTTGTTTTGTTACCAGCATGTAGCTCATGCGAATTAGCTCCTGCACCTCGCGTTCTGCTAGTTGCCCATCGCAGGCGATCGTAATCCAATGTATTTAAATGATACCCTGGCGAGGACCGAACTGTGCCGCTCCTGCAGCGCAAGACTATATGCTGGATCGCACTTAAGACTCACACGCACCGGGTTGGTACCTTCGGCAATCAACGCAAACATCCGCTCTTTTTGCCCAGGTACATCCTTATGCCCGACCTTATACACCGCAGCCTGCTCACCAAACGGATAATCCAACCAGGCACCAGGCAGCGACAGTATATACTCTTCGAGCTGCGAGTGCGTCAGCTGACTCATGACTTTTTGCCTGGCTGCACCTTGCCTAAGTAATACTTGAGCTCCATAATACTACCCCGAATGTCATCTAGGGCCCGGTGCTCCTCTGGTTTGGCGAACCGCTTACCATATTTACCATCAAACACCACTTTCCAGGCACTCACATCGAGCATGCGGTAATGCAACCGCGCTGCAAACACCGGCCACCAGTGATCAATAAAACGGCGATCTTGGTGAATAGAGTTACCCGCAAGCAGCCAAGTACTATCTTCTGGGCAATGCTCCCACAAAAACGCCAACAATTGCTGCTCCACTTCCCTAATGGCTGGCCGGTATTATTTTGCTGCTCAAGCCCCCGGCGAGCCTCCGGATTTGCATCCCAAAAGGCCGCATTCGCGTCAGAAGCTGCCTTAGCTTCGTCGGATCGTGACGCACCACCCCCTCATAGGTAGCAAATGGTGTTAAATCCCAATCGGTAATACAGCCGCTACCTCTAAAATCTCGTCCTTCACCGGATCAAGACCGGTCATTTCTAAATCAACCCTATACGATTCGTTTTGGTGAAAAATTCGCTTTCATAGCTACATTGTACCACGCGGCGATAGGAGCCATATAGAAACCTCCCGCCGGCAAGCTGCAAAGCGGGAGTAAACGTTACAAACCTAAGGCTTACTTGTCTTCCTTGGTCTTGTCAAGACGGTCTAGCTTTGCACCGTGAATGATGAAGTAGATAACAAATGCAGTTGCAATCAAGGTGATAGCACTCGATACAAAGGCACCCCACTTAAAGTCTGCACTACGGCCAAGTAGCTCAATGTGTAATGTTGCAGCCTCAAGACCAGCCTGTGATCCAACAATAAACTGCACGATTGGGCTAATAAATCCTTCTACCAGCTTTTTCACTGTGTCACCGGCAGCGGTACCAATTGCCAAACCAACAGCGGGTCCAACAACACCCTGTTCACGAATAAAGTTTGCAAAACCGGCAAGTGGCGACTTTTTTTCATAAATACATTCTCCTTTATTTACTTATTCTGGCTCATTGTAGCATAAACGAAAGGCGCCCCATGCCACAAAAATGTTTATTATGACACAATCACCCCGTAATACAATATATTTTTCGATGCACAAACTACAACGTAACCCCTGCTACATAAAAAGAAGGCTCCGACCATAGCCGGCGAGCGGAATGCTCGGAGCCTTCTATGGTGGAGCCGTTATCGGTTCGTAGTGGAGATGTTAATGGGCCCTTGGCCCTCACGCAGATCGAATAGATCTGGGTTACGGCGATCAATTTCAGCCAAGAATATCTTAAACCACCGCTGTGGCGTAGCAGCCTGATTCTCGGTCAATTGCTCGGCACACCCCTCAAGTTCAGGCCGCACCTCAACACCGTCATCGGACATCGTACACCAAATCGACTGCCAGGAAGAAAGTATATTCTTCCGCCAGAATATATCTACCACAATAGGGACAGAGTTAATACGGTGAGCTACCATCAGATAAAATGTCTGATCTTGTACATTCTCTGCTATCAGCTTTGCGAGCTCTGCCTTGATGACAGAACCACTTGGCTGCTCCCTTATTATAACTGGGGTTTTGTTCTACACGTAAACGTGCAATAGCAGTAACTGCATGTTCATAGAGTATACGCGCTTGATCAGCAGATTGTAGCGAACTAACCGCCCTACCGTTAACAAAATGAAGTACCTTCGTCCTACCAAGAAAACTCAGTAGTAGTATCACCATTTGGTGACACTTTTACCAACGATACAGCCACCGGCGGCACGCCGCCACGTGGAATTAAACCATCACCATAATGATGCTCGAGCACCCCTAAGGGATCTTCAACTAAGATTTCGAGTGGATGGATCGATGCTAAGCCCCTAAGGTCATGGAACGGGTCTTCCGGTGGGTGCGATGATGACCACATCATCTTCTCCTATCTACTAGGGGTTATCTAATAGATAACCGAACTGAATGAACAAACACTTGTGCGATATGCACAAAAGTTATACCTATAGTTTATCCACCTAGTAACTTTTTGTCCAAGCAGCAACAGAAACGCCACTACAGAGCGTGGTGTTTGGTTAGTTATTCCATCATACGGTAGTTGGGCTGGGGCGACGTCGCCCCCGGCTGAGTGCTCGCGTTATAGCTCATCTGGCGCGTGAATGCCAAGCAGCGCCAGACCATCTGCTAAAATCCGCGCATAGGCGGCCACCAGCCCTGCTCGATGTGTCTGTAGCTCACTACCAACAACACGGTTGCGCTCATAATAGCGATTAAATTCCTGCGCGAGTTCAAATAAATACTGGCAAATGTGATGCTGGTTCAAGCTGGCGCGTCGCAAGATCTACCACGTCGCTATATTCACCCATTTTGCGTACCAAGGTACGGTCTTCTGGCTGCAACTGCTTAATTTCGGCGTGGTCAATTTTACGCAAAATACTTTTCGCACGCGCATGTGCATACTGCAAGTAGCTACCCGTGTTACCGGTGATACTGACTGCATCATTAATATCAAAAATTACATCGCTACCAATCTTTACCTTCAGGAATTGGTACCGCAACGCACCCGCAATTGTTGCATCGGTAGCAACAGCACCACGAGCTTCGATCGCCTGCCTAAACTGATCAAAAATCCAGTCAATTGTGATGACATTGCCATCTCGGCTACTCATCTTCCCTGTAGTGAGCTTCACCAGGCCCGTTGGGATATTAACCGTTTGACCTTTTAGTGACGGGTCAGACAACTCAGCTGCTGCGATAACACCCTTTGAAATACTGCCTCATGCTCACCTCCGGTGACGATAACACTTTTATCAGGGATGGAAGGCCTCGTTCTTTAGCTCCATCAGCCCAAGATCACGCGCCGCATACAAGCCACGGCCGTTACTACTAACAAAAAACATTATCGAAGCTACCGTATTTGCTGCCCTCAAAAATATAGGCGCCGTTCGACTGTGTAAATACGGCCGGCGTATGCTGCTTGACGATCGCTACACCACGGCTGTCAGCCGCACTTTCGACAAAGCGACACTCGATTGACTTGTTACCCAAGCGGGCAACAGTTTCATCAATTTGCTGATAGCTCCACCCAGGCAAAGCTCATATCTGCCTTTATAGCGGGTCTTCACATGTAAACGACTGCGCCGCAAGAGCATCAATCTCACGTTTTGCCTCTTCCGACTCTTTGTAAGCAGTAGCGCCTTCTGCATACATGCGACTCATAAAGCTATTGCGCTCCGCTTTTGGAATTTGCGCAATGCGCTGCGTCGCCCTGGGCGTACTTCAGCAAACTATACATACTCTTGCCAACGTGCAAGCCCACGTCACCGTGGTAGCTCACCCGGTGTACCCTGTGCGCCAGCACGCTCTAGAGATATTAGCAATTGCATCTGGTACAACCGCATTCATCGCGTGGCCGATGTGCATAGCCTTAAATGGATTTGGACTGTTTGTCTCGATAACAACGTTGGTATCTGCATACTGCTGCGGCGCTGATACCTGCAATTGCTGCAGCAATGCTTCATCTGATAAGCGAACGTTGATAAACCCAGGACCAGCGACCGTGACCTCCAGCAAAATCAGGATTACTACGTAAAACCTCTGCAAGCTCTTTTCAGCAATCTGGCGTGGATTACGCTTCAGCCGACCAGCCAGCTGCAGCGCCACATTAGTGGCAATATCGCCAAAAAGCAGCATCTGGACGGCTTAATTCTGGTGTTATATCTATATCGTAATGCGCCGATATATACGCAGTCAGTTGTTCAATCATAGCCCCCATTTTGTAAAAAGCACCCTCACGTCCTAGAGGCGGCCAAAAGGACTACAACGTTTCCAGCGCAGCACCCTTGGCGTACGGCACGAGCTGGCCTTCGCCCTGAGTCCAGCCGTCAAGCAGTGGCTGCAAAATACGCCAGCTCTCTAGCACCTCGTCACCACTGGTAAACAGATTTTTATGCCCAGCGATAGCATCAACTAACACTTGCTCGTATGCATCTGGCAGCACTGCCTGCTCTGGATAACGATAGCTGAGCTGATGCCGCGCAAATTCACGCGTCAAGCCAGGTTTCTTAACGAACAACTCAATCGCAATGCCTTCATCTGGCTGAATATTAAAGATAACGCAACCGCTTTGTTTCGCATCTTTCTTGCGCAAATGTACCCGAGTGAGTTTTCTTTTCAGCGAGAGCCTTGCCGGTGACTAGTGAGATTGCAATATGCTTTAGTGCTGGATCAGTGAGTGCGCAGCCCAACCTTGACAAACGTCTCCACCTGGCTGCCGGGGTTAGCAACCTCATCTTTATAGCCTTCATATTGCCCACGAACAGTAGTGCTAATGCTGGCTGGCTGCAACTGCTGCAGCGCCTGCAAGCGTAGCCGTGGCACATCGCTCCAAGCAAAATCTCGCGGAATCTCCATCAGAAGCAACGCTAGTAGCTGCATCAAATGCCTATGAACCAGATCTCGTAAGGCTCCGGTCTGCTCGTAAAAATCAGCGCGGCCTTCAATATCGATCGACTCACTCGCAATTACGTCAATTGCATCAATCACGCTATCGTTCCACATATGGCTAAATAGTGCGTTACCACTCACGTAGTGCAATAATATTCTGAGCCATTTCTTTAGCGAGATAGTGATCGATGCGGTATAGCTGCGCTTCATCGAAATAGCGCCCAGTGCGCGCAATCATATCTTGCGCCGAGGCTAAATCAACTCCAAATGGCTTTTCAAATAGAATCTTTACATTGGGCGTATTCAGGCCCGCCTCACCAAGTGCATCGGTGATGGCTGTACCAGCTTTTGGTGGCACCGAAAGATACACCACAAGTTGTTCATCTGGCTGCAATTGCACCTGCTGCTTAAGCCGCAAGAATTCCTGAGGTCCGTCATATCCATGGTAAAAAGTCTGTCAGCGGTGCCAGCTCTGGATACCCAGTGAGGAGCTGCTGGCCATCGATCTGCCGACGACTAATGCCGGTAATGTGCAGCTCGGGCACAAGATTACTACTCACGATCGTGCGGAGCGCTGGTAATAGTTTGCGGCGGCTTAAATCGCCTGTCACGCCAAAAATCAATAATTTCGTCTTCATAGTATTAGTATACACCTCTTTTACCTAACTGCGTGTGCTGCCTTTACAAAAAACCACCACCAGCGCGTGGCGGTAGTTTTCTGCGTGCAACTAGCTTATTCACAGCCATCGCAAGATGAGTTAGCAGTGCCGGATCACGTGGCACATATACACCGCTTTCTTCAGCAGGTTCCTGCTGGTGGCGTACCGCTTGCTCCATCATGGCGTCGATAGCGGCTAGCTTTTCGTCTAATGTCATATCTTCGGTGATAATCTCACGTGCATTCATATTATTCTCCTGTATATACATAGTAATGGCTGCTTTTAGTAGACTTGCGCTCATCCTTGCTTCCTAATGGCGCCGCATACGCATCCCAGGCGTCCAACGTCTCTGGAGATACGCCCATAACACCAGCGTGGTGGTGTAGCAGCCGCTCACGCTCTGTATCATCAAGCTTACGTGCTAGTGTCTCAACATACACCGCCTCTTTTGGGTCGCTGCTAATAATCACCACACTCACAGCCGGCCGCTGCGCATATATAATGGCTGTGCCGCGCAACAGGGCCTCGAAAAACCACCCAGCTCATCGCCAACATGTGAAAAATGCAGTGCAACATTATACGGACGACCATACTCATCCACTACAGCGAGTGCTCCAAGTATATGTTTTTTAATAAAATCGCTCATAATATTCCCCTTTCCACCGTTTACTAGAGTATCGTCACCGCTTATGCTTTTAGGTGGTCGTATTTACCTCATAACTGGTGTTTGTACTTTCGAAAAAGTTCACCAGCTCTAGTGTGTCATTGGCCGCTGCCATCCATTTGGCAGGGTTGGCCACGTGATACTCCGGCTCAAAGCCAGCTCTTCCGAGGCGGCGATCCGTCGCATACATAACATACTGGTTGACGTAATCGGCGCTAAGACCCAAAATGCCCCGCGGCAGCATATCTTTGTTGTAAGCCTTCTCCAGCTCCACCGCCTGCACGATAAGCCCACGAATTTCATCAGCGAACTCTTCGGTTTGTAAATCTGGTTTCATCTGGTACCGTCAGTAACAGGTTGATACCAAATTCTAGGCGTAAATTCTCATCACGCGTGACCCAGTTCAGTAGCGTGCCAACGCCGCGTAGCAGATTGCGGCGGCGGAAGCTCATGCCCACCATAAAGCCACTGTAAAACCAAATTCTCCAGTACGATATTACAGGCCACCAGGTTGCGCAGTCTTTCTGCCTTCAGTGGTGGTGATATCCAGCCGGTCGTTTAGCATGCGGCTCACATATTTTGTTTGAAAAGCCGCCTTGTCTGCTAGCGATTTTTTACCCCAACCGGCAGCGTATATCTCCTCTCGATCAAACGGAAAAGGTTTTCCGATGATATACCAAAGGTCATGAAATGGTTGGCCTCTTCCCACATTTGCTTCGATAAATAAAGGTGCGCCTCGGCAGCATTCACATGGGTAAATACCAAATGCCAGCGATTTATTAATCAGCAGCTCGTTTGGGTTTAAATAGCTAATTACCGTTTTAGGGCGTGCTGTTCATCCTCGGTTAGTAAAATCTGCCAAATCACTTCCCAGCGGCACTCGTTTGGGAACCAGGTGTTTGCCACCGCCTGATTACAGCCGGTAGGCTCCAATCGAAAGCACTGGCTGCAAGCTGCAAGCCATCACGAAGGCCTGATCCTAAAATTCCGTTTCGCTGCGTTGCTCAGTGATCTATCCCTCTATTGTTCTTTTTATTGGTTATGCTGCCAACCGCGCCGCCGAAAGCCGAATCCCACCTTGTGGCTATTTTTCAGCCCGAATTTTGCCGACCGATTAGCTGCCACCGTCGTCTGCTCCGATTGATGACGTGGCTTTTACGCTGCAAATAGTATGCGTTTTCAGCGCCGCCACGCTGCCAACAGATCGTAATCATCAATATTACGCGTATCAAGGTAAAATGTTGCGGCTAATCGCCCGGTCAACCCATTTTTGCGCCCACGCTGCGACATCAATAAACGCATAGGGCGACAGCTGGAAAACTCGTTTTATATATTGCTCGAATCTCTTTTGGAAATCTCGGTTTAGCTGCTGCACATCACCCTGGTTAATTAGTAGCTGGTCGCGTAGCTGCTCCCAGAGCCCGTGCTGCTTAAGCGCTCGTACCAGGTTGGGGTTTACTTCCAGAAATTTGCCATTCAAGGTGCTGCGGCTAAAAATCTGTAGCATGTGGGTCAATGCCTGGAGTCGTGCCCGCAATATGCGCAATATTAGCCGTCGGTGCAATCCGCTACAGGTTGATTGCGCATGCCGCGCCGCACTTTTTGGCGTAAACCATCCCAAACTCAAGCCGCTGCGTCATATCCACTTCACTTCTTGGCCGCGAGTTTTGGCGAGCCTAGTCACAGTATCGATTGGCAATAGCCCCTGACTCCAGCCGCTGCCTGCAAAGGCCGGATAACTGCCAAACTGCTGCGCCAAGTTCGCCGATTCATCGATGGCATAATAGCTAATGCGCTCACACTCCATCAATTACCTCCAGCGCCTGCATATCATCATAGCTAATGCCAAGTCGCTCCAGAGCATCAGTAAAACCCATAACACCCAAGCCAAGCGCCCTGGTTCACAATAGCGTGCATCATCAGGCACCGGCAAGTCAGTAACATCTACCAAATAATCGAGCTGGCGCACCGCACCGCACACTCGGCTCGCAAACGCACCGCCAGACGCCTCCCTCTAAATGCCGACACCAGGTTAATGCGTTAATTACAGGGTTGCATACCGCAATATTCTCTTTATCCTGCGGCAATGTTATTCTCAGCACAAGTTACCGATGAATTGAAGCCAGTGTTATTGTTTGCGCTCGCACATTAATCACCGCGTCTTTCCAGGTTAATCCACGCAATGCGCTGTCGCCTCGCAAACAGTCAAAATTGCCCGATGCTTGCCAGTGGGCCGGCACCACATCGAACCCACGTAGCTCACCTCGCTTCCGGCCTTTGGATATAGTGGCGATGGAGCCGGCTAAACTCTTTCACCATAAGTCATCTACTTAAATCTGGCACATCTGCCGGATCAAACAGATACCTTCACGCGCTCATCAGCCTCAACCCCGCGCATAAATTCATCACTCGACCACCGCGGTATTTATGCAAACCGAGTACGCAAATAGGGTCACCTCAATTTTGGGCGTAAATCGAGGAATCTGGTGAAAAATTTAATGCCAGTTTTCCAGGTAAACGGCCGCAGCGCCCGCTGCCCCTTTGCGGCTCACCGCGAACAATGCCGAATCAAGCATCTTAATAAAAGGAACTCGGCCCGGTGCTTTGCGAAAAGTTGCGTAGTATGCACCGGACTCGCCAGGATCGAGCGCAAACGCGTCATACCGGATGCCACCGCCTGCTCGTTTTCGGCGATCCACATCGTGTCAGCCGAATCGACTTTAGCGATTGACCTCCACGTCATCGCCCACTTCCATCACAAAGCAGTTCGACGCTGCGTGAAAAGCCCCACCAGCGTTCGCCACCCGAGCAGACCCACACCCGGCACACATAATCGAGGTTGCTCGTGCGCTCATAAACTCAAGTGCTGCCTCGGTCGGGTTCTCAGCCCGCAAGCTCATTCCCACAGCAATACGCATATGGCGCGAACTGTGGCGTGTCTAGCGGTCTCACCGTTTTGTTTGCGCAGCGCATAACGGTTGCGGCTGGTCACCACGCCAAGATACCCTACTTAAATCATCACGGAGCCGGGCTCTAACGCTTCCAGCCAGCCGCCTTTACATCAAATCGTCCATCGTCCATGCGCTTATCACAGGTGCCCTGCGCGACTGGCAAGGTCTCTCAATAAATTTTGAAAGCGCCACCGTAGCGGCGCTTCCCGCAGCTCCTGCGGCGTTTCACACGGGCCAACGATGGTGCGGTATATTTGGCGCAAGAGTAGTCCAGCCGCAATTCGATCATGCAGTTCTGGCCATAGCCTTTTAACGTTTTGTAGCGCCACCTGAATCATCAGTCAGCATTGCTGCTGGCTCATATCTGGCACAGCATCGTCGCCATCTCGGCAGTTATCACCGCCACCTTCTAGCTGGCCAGGCACCCCTCACTCAACCGCCAATACGCTGTTTTATTTCGTCTAGTTGCGTCAGTTCCTTTGTGGCATCCATGGCCCTCCTGGTAACACAAAACGCCACTCAACGCGCCTTGCTATTTAATGTATGTTGTTGTCTTACTGCACATGTGGTGCTTACTTATAAGCATAATACGCTATATACACTCATGGCAAGAGAGCTTTTTATGCCGACGTGCTTTTAACAACGTACTTTACAGACGCTCGGCTTAATGCTTTGCGCGGCAAGTCACCCATAAAAATACTCGCTAACTATTACAGCAAATATCCACTTACAATATTGTGTTTTCCACTACCATGGTGCTATGACGTATTTCATGGTGGCAAAATAAAACAAAAACCTATAATGTAACAACCACGAAGAAACACACGAAACCAGTAATTGGAATTACGAGGCCTAAAAACGTTTTCGCGTTGGCAACGCTTGGAGAACTTTCTGCGCTTCGTGGCATCGATCTTGACGGATTAATCAGGGTGAATTCTATTGCAAATCATGCCAAGCGGTTGCGGAAAAGACAACATTATTAAACATTCTCGGCTTGCTCGGATCGAGCTACCGAGGGGTCATACCTGCCAGACGGCAAGCCTGTTCATAAATTCGGGACAATGAAAAAGCTCGCATTCGTTCAAAGAGTATTGCATCGTTTTCCCACTTCAAACATGGTGCAGCGCCCAATGTGATCGAGAACGTCGCACCGCCACTCTACCTTATTACACCGGCATGGGCAAAATTACTGCCGCCCAAAGCGTGCAAAGTGAAAATTTTTACGCACTTTTCACCCATCGGAGCGTGAGTAATATATGCCATGGCAGCCATCTGGTGGCTAAACGCAGCGCGTTGCGATTGCTCTGTCGCACTTGCTAATCAACCCATCGATCATTCTTGGCCAGATGAGCCATAACTGGAAACCTTGACTCGAAAAACAAATGCTTTCACCCTCATTATGCAGGGAGCCACTGACCTGCAACAAACAAGGCAACACAATTATTATGGTGACGCACAACCCAGACCTAACGGCTTTACGCAAGCCGCGTGTTATCTCGCATGGTGGATGGATTTATCGACCTCGGATACTGCAGATTACACTCCAAAACCATCAGCCAGCGACGGTAAACGTAGCCTGGAGCATTGCTGCCGATGAGCCAGTTGAGAATGAGGCAGTACCGACTCTAAACTCCAAAACTACCGAAAAACTACAGAAGAAGCCGCCGTTGCCGAGCTAGATGACAGCAACAGCAGCTCAACTGGCCCACGGTAGTGCCACCAAGGTGAGTCAAACTTAAAAACCTGCGAAAGCGAGACCGAAAGTAATGCCACTGCGTGATATTAATTTATCCCAGATCATGTTCAGAACGCTATAGAATCGGCTGCGTTGCGCACCGATTGCGTACTATCCTTACTATGCTCGCGTAACCATCGGTGGCTGCCAGCGTGACCGCGATCTTATCAATCACCCGCGAGCAAGTGAACTCATTGCCGGACAAATCCACAACTTGGTGGCAGGCAACATCGCCGTACCGCGATCGGGCGCTCAAAAGCCAAAACCAAGCTCAAACATTTAGCTCAACACAAAACCAACTACGCCGCAGCAACATCTTTCACCGAAGACGACGTACAGTCACTCAAGAAGATCTCAGATATTGAATCGGCTGCGCCGCCAGCCAGCATCCGCACCACTATTAAGCGGTAGCAACGGCAACCCAAACACAGCGTACAGCGCCGCCGGAACAACGCCAGAACTTGCTAAGACCACAAACCCAACCTTTGCGTGAAGGCCAATCTCACGGACGAAGTTGCCTCAAATGCCAGCACCGCGTTGTGCTTGCAGAGCAGCTCGTTATCAACCTATTCGGCACCGAACACGTTACGCACAGGTGCCTCAGCTCCACGGTAAAGAACTTCACCGTCGTCGGCGTACTAAAGAAGACCAACCAGCCAGTTAACCCTCGAACATCGACTCGACAACGCGGCAATGATGAGCACGCAAGCGCTGGAAAGAGCGTACTCCAAATGTAACGCAAATTCAGCAGATTATTAAGAGCCAAAACCCAGACAGCTCGCAAACGCTATCAAACAAGCAGGACGCTGCGATCTTTTACAACTCACCAGGATGAACGCGACTTTCAGTGTACCTCACCGAGGATATCTCACGCCCAACTAGCCAGCTCTCTTCCACATCTCACTCGCAGCAACCATTATTGCAAGCATCTCACCTGACTGCTGGCGGCAATGCATTATGAATATCCCGCTGGTTAACGTAGCTGAGCGTACCCGAGAAATCGGTATCCGCAAGGCGGTTGGCGCAAGCAACGTTTGCCATATGTGGCAGTTCATCATTGAGTCTATCGCGATGCCAGTCTATGTGGTGGTATCGCCGGATATCTAATCGTGCGGTAGCCGTTGTTATCCCAGCTGCCGTTGCCATTTGCACCAAGCTTTAGCTTTAATGAGCCGAATTATTTCACCCGCACTAGCACTCGTTGTTGGTATTGCGTGTCGGTATTTCACTCCTGCTATTAAAGCAGCACGTAAAGCGGCTCCAACTCGAACCCTTTGCGCCGTCCATTCTAGGTTGTTGTCAGATAGCACCACTCCAAAAGCGAGTGGTAATTATCACGTAGTATTACGCCAAAAGCCGACGCATCACCTCATCTGCAGCCACCGGTTTTCCGTGCATACCGCAGCGTATCAGCCGCCAAAATGAGCTTCAGTATTATACTTGCACGAGCCGCAAGCGTGCGCCGTTTTGCTCTGGCACGAGTACCAGCATCGACTGCGGACGCTGACCACTTAATCGAGAGCCGCTTTCATTGCCGCGCTCTGCCCCGCATATTCCGGAGGCAATATCTATCACCGCAAATGGTCGTCATAATAGGCTGGCCAGTCCACCCAGGTGCTGGCATTATAAGCTACCGATAATATCTAGCGGTAGCTACCGTTTTAGCCGTTACTGCTGCCTGCTGGCCAAATCGCCGCCAAACGAGGCCAGTTCTAGCGCCACATAAAATACTCCGCGCTCACCATAGCTGTGCACGGCAATTTGTTTTATGAGATTCTCTTGCAGTGGCACGTGGCAGCAGTCGTTTCTGTAAAGGCAGCCGCCGCCTGGCGAGCTCAGCGTTAATTTCCTGAACCAAACTGCCGTCAGTACAACTCCCTAACTGCTGCAGGCAGCCGCAACCCACCACCACAAAACGTATGGTCTGCATTTGCCAGGGCACCGCTTCGTGCAAAGATATGGCAGCCGTGAATCGGTAGCATCGTAGCTGCCCCTCATCTCATGCGTCATTATATGGTGCACCCGATGCTTTGGCGAGCAGCGGCACATAGCTGCGCGACGGTGTCACCACCTCCAAGCTGAGAGCTATAAGAAATGCCAAGTACTACCGTATCTGGGCCGACAAAAGCTGGCAGCTGACCTGCTGCATGCACAATCACCGGAGTTGACGCACAGCTGCCATAGCCACTGTTGCACACTTGCCAACCACGGGAAACGTGGCTCCATCAGCCATTAGTATCACCTGCTGCACCGACGTCTTTTCAGCCCATACACCATGCCGCTGTAGGCTGCTCTCATCATCCATTCGCAGCACTTCCAAAAAAGCATTGCACACCCGCTGCACCTCCTTGTGGCGCGCGACCATCTCGTCCAAAGGGTGTCGTCCTTCTGCATCATCATCTCTTTTATGATACACTAAAGAAAACCATAAGTTTACTTTAAGAGGTGGGAAAATTTATGAATCAAGACACGCAACTCGTCGATTAGTGACGACCAAGAACTGCTGCTGTATTGGCTGGTCTAACCGTGACGAGCCACAAGAGTTTGACATTCAAATGAACTCACCAGCTCCAACACAGAAAGCAAATGGTCAGCTGGACACTCACAGAAGAATCGAAGGAGGCGAATTGCGTCAAAAACGAATCAAAGAATACATTTCAACCAACTCCGCTAGCAGGTGGCGCAGCGCTTTGGTGATATTAAGCAGCAGGCTATCCTTGAATTGCACCCAATCATGAGCAAGCTTAGACGCAACTGCTGAAAAACAAGTTTGATGCATATCTGCTTATTTTGCGCCTTGACCGATGATAAATCACTGATTCAGCCAGCACACGAAGCAGCAATTGCCATTGAAGACGAAGGTCGCCGCGCACAAGCACTGCTCGACATCATTAAAGAAATTGACTCTTCGGAATCACGCGAAGATACAACACAACTCAAACCTCCCCCATGGAGGTTTTTGATTTACGCCCACCATTATATCAAGAAAACCCCGCATAGTGATACCTATGCGGGGTCTATACAATAGAGTCATGTGTCACCCCACAACAGCACGAATAACCCGTGAAAAATCGACTTATGTGACTGAAATGCCCCACGCAACTGATCGGTAATACAGCTAAAATGAAAATAAACTTCAGGAGTGGTCATCACCGACTACTTGTGGCAGATAAATCTTTGCACGCCATAATTCGTCCTCAAGGTCGCGCAACACCTGTTCGTATTCTTCCGTCGGCTTTCCGTAGTTCATCCAGGCAGTATCAGCCAAAATAACCCACATGTTCTCAGTAAAATTATACATGCTATCGATAGTATCACCAGAATGGCATAACCGAAGAATGTTGGTTATCGATAAGGTAATCCTTCCTTTGGTTGCCCAGTAGACAAAGATCACCACCAATTTCTTCGCGCTGCAAGCGATACGCTTCCTTTAACTGGATCAAGCTTCCTGACGTAATCGGCCACGGTTGGGTTACTCGTGGTAGCCTCATCGACGAAAGCAGTAGATGGGGTAGCATTCATTACACTCATCCTCTCTTTGTATAGGTCCATTGGTTTCGGGGAGCCAATACTAGCTCAACCACGCATACCAGCTAACAATTTGTTATAACGCGGGATTGCCCTATTGTCATCGCGAGTATACAGCACCCTCTATGTCTGAGGTGTTTGTATGTGTGTAATATGTTGCTTTTACATCATACCCATACCGCCGGGCATGCCGCCGCCAGCAGCTGCTGCCTCTGGCTCTGGGATTTCTACCACCAAAGCACCCATCGTTGCTGCGGTGCTGGCAATCGATGCAGCGTTCTGGATTACTTCCTTAGTTACGCGAGCTGGGTCGATCACACCGCAATGCCTTAAGGTCGACAATACCTCTTCTTCTGGCAGCTTCATCCACGTTAACACCATGGCCAGGCTTTGCTGCACCTGCGCGGGTAGTGCTTCGGCATTTAGGGCCGGCATTTTGCATGATTTGGTACAAAGCAGCAGTCAATGCCCGTTTTATCATTTGGCGGCCCGCAGCGTGGCTGTCAGAGCCCTTTAACGTCGGTGATTTGCAGCTAGGTTGACAAGTGTTACACCACCACCGGCCACAATACCTTTTCAGCAAGCGCCGCCTGCACGGTTGCTGCCGCAGCCGTGCACTCATCAACGCGGGAACTTCTTTCTCGTCAATTTCAGTTTCGGTAGCACTACACCAGCCTACGTCGACGGCCACCTTTGCCTGCAAAGCGCTGCACTGCACGCTTTTTCGTTTCTCGGTACGCTCGTAGTCGCTTGCGCATTATCGGCAGATTGCAGCAATCTCGGTAATGCGTGCCTGCTGCCGCCTTTTGATCTCCGGCTCCCTCTACGATGGTGAGTGTCGGTCTTTGATACAATCACCTTGCGAGCGTTACCGTTAGCACTTCAAGGCCAACGTTCTCAAAGGTCATACCTTTATCGCTACTAATAACTGTTGCACCAGTGAGCACCGCGATATCTTTCCAGTACTTCCTTGCGGCGGTCACCAGACTTGGCGCCTTCACCGCTACGGTGTTCAGCACACCCGCTTCAGCTATGTTTAGTACCAATACGCTGAGTGCTTCACCTTCGAAAACTACATCGGCGATCAGCACCACGTCCTTCTTGCCAGTTTGTGCCAGCTTTTCAAGCAGTGGCAATAGCTCTGTACGCTGCTAATCTTCTGGTCGGTGATGACAATCGCTGGTTTCGCACGTCGCCTCCTGGCGGGCTGGGTCGGTTACGAAGAATGGGCTAATCCACTTTCTCGAAAGAGTAAATCCTTCCACCGCTTCGGCCTGCAGCGCTCAAGCGCTGGCCAGCTTCAGCAACCGTCACGATGCCGTCTTTGCCAATCTTTTCAATAACGCCGCCAGCAAATTAACTTACCAATCTCGGCATCACCAGCTGAAAGTCTGTTGCCACTTCTGCCGTTTGTGACTCTCACCCGCGACATCTTCCTTTGGGTTATCGAGTGCGTGAATCACCTCACGGGCTGCTTCTTCAATACCCTCTTGCGCAGCTTCCGTGGATTGTGGCCAGCAGCAATAAGTCGGTCAGCCTCTTTTAAAATGTGTGGTATGTCAGAACAGTTACACTAGTCAGTACCGTCACCGGCAACCTTATTAAGCTTGCTGGCCGCCCTGTCTAATCGGCTCAGCACCGGTCTTGTGACCAAGCTGCCGTCATCGTCATCCTCTGGCAGGTCGATACTTTTCAGCCACAGTCACACCATCGTGCGTAATGGTTGGGCCACCATACCAGCTTCCCAAACAACTACGTTGCCGCCTTTTGGTCCGTAGGTAACTACTACCGCGTTGCAGCAGTGCCCGAGCGCCAGCTGAGACGCGAGCGCGAACATCATCACTATAAAATACTTTTCGCCATCTATCTCTCCTCCTTATATCTGCCGCTTAAGCAGCTGGTTTTGCTAAAATATCTTCTTCTGCAACGACCAAGTAGTCCTGACCATCAACCGACAGCTCGGTTGTCGGTACTCTTTCATAAATAATCTGGTCGCCAACCTGCACCTGCTTTGCCTCTGGGCCAACCGCCACAACGCGGGCCGCTACTGGTTTTCCTTTGCTGAATCCGGCATACCGCTACTAGTAGCCGCCTTTTTGCTCTTGTTTTTGAGCTACGACACGAGCGCCGAGCGGTGTTATTGCTGTACTCATAATCCCTCCTTTTTAGGATGTTTATGTTCGATGATATCTAAGATTTATTATAAAAATTAGCACTCATATTGCAAGAGTGCTAATTTTTGATTATCTAGTACCGTTATACTACGCTGACGGCGGCAATTGTTTCAATAAGCCATGGCAGATACTGCAGTGGTTTAATCACCAAATCTTGCGCTGGCACATAGGCAAGCTCTTCCACGCCGAAACCGCGGCATTAAACACACTCACACCATAGAAGCGGTGATCGGTTTCATCTTCGCCTACAATACCCCAGAAGTTGTAGCGCTTAATACCACGTTCACGCGCATCACGCATCGCTTCCATGTGCAGCAATGGCGCACCAGATAGCTTTGTACCCAGCTCGGTGCTCACACCATAGTGATATGAGGCTCATTGCCGTAAAAATGATGAAATTTTGCGCTAAAATCGATCGTTGTGGCGAGCGGTGTACAGTACTACGTTGCCTGTCTCAGCAAAGGCAGCAAACTGCTTTTGAAAAACTCCTCTGAAAACGCCCACAAAACCGTGTCGTCCAGCAGTCTGCAGCTGGATATTGTAAAACTCCTTCATACGCTCTGGGTCGGTACTTTTCTCTACCTGAATATCGTTCTTGGCCGCCTTGCGCAGTGCACGACGAAGCCGCTGACGCATACGTAAGCAGCTCTTCCTCGCTCTTCTCAAGATCGAGCACACCAGCTAGCTCAACGCTAAGATACATCGGTGCTGGGCGGAAGCCAAGGTCGGCGAATAACCGCAGGTGCGATGCCGACCGAGTCAACTGTGGACGTCGCGCACAAAAATACACACGCAGTTTTTCAGCCTGCTCACGCATATCATCACGCAACATTGTTACCGCGTCCATATCATCCCAGTCTGCATTGGCCCACCGGCAACCGCCAGGTGACGACCACGTTTAGCTGGCTCGACATAACCCTCATACACGCCAATCAGCTTTTTGCCCATCGAACAGTCCGCGACGAACAACATCATGTCAAGGCTTTGTGGAACTCACCCCACTGCCACGCCTGCCAAAAAGTTTGCCCTCAGGTGAGACTCAACAAATATATCCCTGCTTTCTGCTTGTAATATCTTTTGACTTCTCGCGCCATTTATAATTTTTCTCCCTTTTCTTTCGCGTGTTTCCACAATCCAGTTCTTTGGATATTTTGGCCGTGACAAAATAATATCATAAGCCGGAATAAAGCTCACATCCTGCCCACCGAAACCGCGCTTAAACGTGGTGACACCCAGCGTACCGGTGGTTTTCGGGATCGCTAGTGTAGTAATTCCCCAAAATTAAACCGCTTTGCACCAGCAGCCTTGGCATCTTGAATCGCCTGCCAAAGCAATCCATATGCACCTGGCTCTGCGAGCTTGCGGGACTGAGGCCGCTTCATGGTATACCGCCTGGCCCATCGATAATAACAAAGGGCAGCATTTAGTATGACACCATCTTTTTCAGCGGTATATAACTGCAAAGCATCACCAAAGGTTTCGGCGTATGTTTCCAAGAATGACCGGCTTGGCGGTACAAATCCCTGCCGCTGAGCAGTATCTGCTGGTATATCATAAAACGTTGTAATATTACCAGCAGCTGGGCGACTCGTTACCACAACGTCGCGCCGAGCACTGCGACGCACCTCATAGCGCGTTTGTCGGCGCATACCTGCAAGCAGCACCTCTTCATCGCTTGTGATATCCAGTATATTTGTATGTTCAGCATGCAGATGCATCGGTGAACGGCGCACGCGGTGCGGCAATCGCCGCAAGCTATCCACAAAGAGTGTTTCATTATCTGGCGTTTCGTGTAGTTGTGGTCGAATACGCACAAAAACACAGTGGTGGTGTTTACCCTGCTGAGCTATATCGCGCAGCTCAACATCCGCAAGTGCTTGATGCTTCCAGTCTAGTAGTGGACCACCCGCTATTTCTAAGTAGCGGCCTCGGCGCGCATCTTGCACAATACCACTCCACATAGCCACCACTTCAGTGCCCTGCCGCACAATTCTACGCAGCACAGTATTACCTCGTGCCTCGTAAAACGCCGTCCAGCGCCATGACTGCAAAAGTTTGCCTCGGGATAGGCAAGACAGTGCCTGCTGCCAATCTTGCCCGCGTTGCGTCGGTGATACTGAAATCGCCATTCCACCACTCATGCGTTACCTCCCGCGTTGCCCGTAATATCGCCGCGATTTGCTGTACGTGCTCGTGTCACAAATTGGTGCGTTGGCACATTATAAACCGAGCCGGCCCGCAATCACAGCATTTGGGTACGCTGTCCATTAAACTGCACGCTGCCGTACAACCGAGCTGGCGAAACTGGTTTATCGCACCAAATATCTTCAAAGAAAAAGCCGTGTTGCTTGAGACGTGCAATAATTGCATCTCGCTCTGTTGAGATCAGCGGTACACGCACTGGGGCGCTACCGGCACTTAAGCGCAAATGGTAAAATCGTCGCTCCACCACCAAGTGCCTTGTGGTACAGCTGCGACCAACTGACGCCGACGCTCTAGGTCACTATCTAGCTGGTTTCAAATCGCCATAAAGCCCGCTTTGCCTGCCAGGCTGGCAGCTTGCGCGTACGATCCAGTGGGCCATCAGCCGAACGAATGGCCAGTTTTAGTTTTATAGGCCGCCGCTAAAATATATTTACCAAGCCCAATTCCGTGGGTACCGCGAACAGCTACCGCCATGATCGGGTAAATACGGTCGCGCAACTGGTCAATAAACCGTGGCGCGCTATGTGGCTGCTCGCACCGGAAGCAATTTTTCCTGTCGCACACGGGTAACAAGTGCGCCACCGTTGATTGTGTCTAGTGGTTTATCGCGGCCAGGACAGCATCGTGTAGTCTCCAACGGTACCAACTTCTCGACCATCGGTGTACCGCATACCAGCTGCATGTGCCGAAATCTTCGATAATAGGTATGCCTTGCCGGCGAGCCACTGATTCAATACCAGTAATGTCGGCTGGCATACCAAGTGTATTTGCATGCAATAACCGCCTTGATATCACTCTTGCTGCATCACTTGCTGCAACTGCTCTCCGCCATAGTGCAGTGTATTTAGGGCAATATCAACATGCACCGGCGTGCAGCCAGCCTTCTCGACTGCCTCAATTACGCTGTAACACGTGAATGCGTTCACTGCTACCTTGCCGCTGCCACCAGTCGCTACCCAAACCGCCTCAGCTAGTGCAGTTCGGCCACGCGCAAAAAGCGTCACATGGCCTTTGTATCGGCGAGCTAGCGCCATCTCTAAATTATACCGGTCCCGGCGTCCACCAATGGCAAATAGATGCGCCAAGGCTTGCTTCCAGGTGTACTGTGAGCCAACTGATTGAAATAGCATTATCGACCCGTGCCTTCCCTGCTCGGCTGCGCTTCGATCTGCTGCACAATACGAGCAATTTCTTCTGCCAGTTGCTCTGGGTGAGTAATATATGGTGCGTGAGGCCATCCGGCAAACGTGCTCATCATGCGAGCCAGCTAGCTGTTGGTGCATCTTCTTGCCCATACCGAGCGGCGTCACTTTGTCATCCTCGCCCCATACTACAAATATGTTGTCTTGGTGCACGCGCGAGAGATCGAGTGCCTTATCACTCTCTAGCATATTATGAAGCGTTTTTTTCATATTTTCTGGTGCGCGGTTATAATCGCTCTTCAATAGGCGATACACTATCTTTTTAGATATGGTACGTGCTTTAGCGGCGCTAGCGCTTTAGCAGCAGCTCGAAATACCCGGCGCTTAAGTGATACTGCACCCGGATTTTCATATACTCCAGCAGCGTTTAGCAAAATAAGCCCGGCAAACGCATTGTCATGCCCTTGCGCTAAATAATTCAGCGCAATACGTCCACCGTTGCTGTGCCTCAAGCACGATTGGATTTTCAATCCCCTGCGGCTGCTGCTCTAGCCAAACAGTGTAACCGTCAATAGTCCACACCTCGCTGCTTGGCATGTAGTCAATCCTGGAACTTAGTAGCTGTTTTGCTTCAATGCCACGTGCTCGCAAGTCGCTACTGTCTTATCCCATGAGCAATTGAATATGCCCATCCGTAGAGCAATCACAAGTGTTGTCTTCATACTAATACAGTCCCCATTTTGCACGACGCCGTTTAGCGGCGGCGTCTTGACGTGCAGGTTTCGTAATATTTGCTTTGTCTGCAGCAGTTTCTCTACAATCCACTCGAGATACTGGCTTCCCTTTAGCATAATTGTTGCCTGATCTGGGGCTTGCTTTGCAGATATACTGCAGTGCGTCTTCAGTTTTGAGTGAAAGCAGCAGTTTTATCACGCTCAGCGCTTTTCCAGCTGTGGCAAGGTATATGTTCTTTGTACGTCGGCCCACTAACACGTAGCGGTCAGCCGCCACCTGTGCAGCCGCCATGCGCCAAGCTTCTCGTGTTGGTCGCGTTCGCCCTCGCCCTGGTCCTGTCCTATCACCAATTACTAGCCACTTCTCACCAGGCACGGTCATGTCCTGCATCATCGTAAACATCGATTGCAGTGCTGACAAGGTGAGCGTATAAGTGCTATCTACTAAATGTAGCTGACCCTGATCACCCACACCCGCAAAATAACTCAGCGCGGCGGCATCACAAAATCATTCATATGCTGCGGCAGCACGTTCAGGTGAGTTCGTCAGCTGCGGTAGCATTGCAAGCTGCGTGCTAATCTCACGCGGCATTGGGTATGGAATAGTAAACGAAGTCTCACCAAAGGTAAACACTGCTTGCTGCGGCGTAACAGTGTAACCAGTGAGGTCACTCTTATGAACTGCGGCCACCTTCGCTGAGATATTCGCTGTCTCGCGCACCATATGCTCATTATCACCATCGATAACAACAAGATCACGTGCTGCACGAGCCAAACTATGCAAACTCAGCTGAGGCGATTGCCTCTTCTACAGTACTAAAGCGCCCTTCGCGCACCTGGCGGTCAAAAGAAAATGGCGTGCGAACAGGCTGAACTAACCCATAGCGTAATATGCGGGCGCAACCAATTTGCCAGGAAGGTTGCCTCATTCGGCCGCTCACCGTCAATTTCAACCACGTAGTATTGCTGCGAATGCGTAAGGTCAGCGCTCGCCACGGCACTATCAAAAAGAGCTTAAACCACCGTGCTTTCGACCCATAAATACCGTGGAGTCCCAACAATATCGAACGGAATCCCAGGCGCTGTTGGCATTGTGTGAATAATGTGCACGCTCACCAAGCGTCAGCTCGAGCAGGTGCAGCATGGTAGTTTTACCCACAGAGACCAGTCACCGCAATAATAGTGAGGCTTCCAGCGCCGCAAACTTACATTTGCCCAAAACGAAAATGCCAGCTACGACAAAATATAATTGTTTTTAATTTTTAGATAATAATCTGTGCATCGTTCTACTCCTGCTTCGCCGCCATACGCTCTTTATATCGTCTCGTGCCACGTCCGCATCATTCCATGGCATACGCTGGCCGTTCATGATGCGGTACACTTCGAGGCCCAAAACCAGTCACTAGCACGGTATCTCCTGGCCGAGCTGCAGCAATCGCCTGTGACAAAGCTTCACGACGATCAGCGATTTCAGTCGTCTTTTGTTCGCCACCAGCCTGCTGGATACCCTCGTAAATCGCCACGACGGGTGTATCGGCATCTTCAGTATAATTTTCTTCATCTGTCAAATAAATCGCATCGGCTTGCTTGGCTGCAATCGCGCCCATAATTGGACGTTTTTCTTTATCACGATCACCACACGAACCAAAACACCAGTGATACATTGCGGCGTAATCTCGCGCACGCTCGCCAGCATTTTTCAAGTGCATCTGGCGTGTGGGCGCAGTCTACTAATCACATCGTAATCTTGCCCTTCCTGCACGCTCGAATCGGCCAGGTACGCCTCGTAGTGTGCTGCGCCCTGCACCACGCGCCTCGTCCGATGCGACCAAGCGCGCGCGGCAAAGTGCCGCTGCGGCTGTCATATTATATATATTAAACTCGCCTGGTAAATGTGTCTTTTAGTACAATGCCATCTTCCGGCGCATCACCTGGCAAATGAATCCGCGCCTGGCTGCCATCTGGCTGGGCAATACTATCACCAATCTGCACCTGAGCATCCTCGGTCTTACCATGAGGTAATCTTTTTCCGTGCCAGCTTCAAATTTATTAAAGTGCTCAAACCACTCGTCATCGCGGTTCAAGATAATATATTGTGGACGACCAGCGAATAGCTTTGCTTTGGCAGCCGCATAGTTATCCATCGTTTTGTGGTAGTCTAGGTGGTCCTGTGTTACGTTAGTCATCACTGCAGCCAAAATCGGCACACCATCAAGCTTATGCTGATCAAGCGCATGGCTGGTGATCTCAAGCACGACATAATCGACGCCAGCCTGCTTGGCTGCCTTAAAGAACTGCTGCGCACGTGCAGTGGTACCCGATTCAGTGGCGTTTAAATCATTCAGCTGCTTATCGCCAGCTATCTCAATCAGTGCCGTTGAAAACATAGCAGTGCGTTTGCCTGCTGCTTTTAACATATATAATAAAGTTTACCGTCGTGGTTTTACCATTTGTTGCCAGTCACCGCGATAACCTGAAGGCTTTTTCGCCGGGTTACCATAACGCAAACTGACGAGCTTGACGCGCCCCACTCGATACAATTCCTCAATCCGCCGCACCAGTTTTGGTGATAAACTGCTACGGACTAGGTGTACAATCTTCTTGCTCATGTCACCAATTTTTACCACTTTTTCCAGATTTTGTTATACTAGTGACTAGAGTTATGGTGAAGATTTTTGGGGAATCGAAAGTAGCTGCGACGAAACAGCAGCCGCAATTGTTGAAAAACGGGCAAAATTGCTCTCAAATATTGTGCAATCGCAAATTGATATTCATGCGTGAGTACGGCGGCGTTATTCCTGAAATTGCTGCCCGTAGTCACATAGAAGCTATTCGGCCAGTGATTACTGAAGCATTCAGCCAAAGCGGCCTTAGTTGGGATGATATTGATGGCATCGCAGTGACCACAATGCCCGGCCTGGTTGGGTCATTACTCATTGGATCACTAGCGGCCCGCTCGCTGCCATTATTCACCATAAAGCCGCTCTACGCTATTCACCACGTTGAAGCTCATGTATGCTAATTTCATCACCCAAGCGGCAACATCAAACCCAAACCTAGAAGGCCTCTCATTGCCACGCACGCAGCCGACATTTCGCTATTGGCACTTATTGTTTCAGGCGGCCACACTCAGCTCGTACTCTTCAAGAACCACGGTGATTATGCCCTGCTCGGCCAAACTCAAGATGATGCCGTTGGTGAAGCTTTTGATAAAGTAGCCAAAATCATTGGTCTGCCCTACCCTGGCGGCCCAGCCATCGCTAAAGCTGCCGCCAGTGGCAACGAGACCGCCTTTACTTTGCCAAAGGCCCGACTATCTGGTGAGTTTGATTTTTCTTTCTCTGGACTAAAAACTGCCGTATTGCGTACCATTCAAAAAGAAGTCGGCGTTGATATTTCGTATCCATCATTCAAGCTACCCGCTCTTGTATCGCCCACATTACAAGCGGACATGGCCCGCTAGCTTTCAGCGCACCGCCATAGCAATACTTGATTGACAAAAACAGAAAAAGCATTTTATAAAATATAATCCGGCATCAGTTGTTATTGCCGGGGGCGTTGCTGCCAACCAAGCTCTTCGCGAAGAGCTAGCCCGTCGTCTGCCGCTATCAATCAACTACGCACCGGTGCAATTATGCACCGACAACGCTGCCATGATCGCCACACTAGGCTGTATATGCATGTGGCTGGTAAATCTCGTTCACCATACGGGCTAGAGGTTATTCCGAGCATTTCAATGAGCCAAACAGCTCGAGTCAAACGGCCGATCACCCTACTGCATAGCTAATATCAAATTTCTTACCTGAAGACAAAAGGAGCTAATTATGTCATTTTACAGTCACCCGCTTGGGGTACATTCCAAAAACACAGGGGCGCTAAATTATCAGCCGCAGCGGCGACGGTTGGCGATACCAAGCTATTTTGGAACACGGCACGGCAACACCAGGGCCTACACCCCATATGGGCCAATTGCTGATTCAGCAGCAGCTTTCGATGCGGCACTTGCTGCAGCTGGCAGGACGCCAAACAGCACGGCGCAACTTTTGTGCGCATCGAGCCCACCTTCCTACTGGCGATATGGCGAGCTTCGTGCTCGTGGCTATCGAAAAGTTACCTATAACCAGCTGCAGCCAGCTCACGCAGCTTATCGAGTGTCTCAGGATGAAGATGCAATTATTGCACAGATGTCACAAAACCCCGCAATCTCTATCGCAATCATCATGAAAAAGGCGCAGCAATCCACAAATCTCACAACCCTGAAGGATATTGAAATTCTCGCACATTCCTCCGTCAGGTTGTCAGCGTAACCATCACCCCCACACAGCGATGCTTATTTTAAAGCACAGGCAAAGGCACTATTGCCAAACAAAGCTGCCACCCTCTTTTACGCTACGCTCGGAGACACCCAATTGCCGCTTCCCTCATGTACGACAGCATGATACGCGCACCTACGCGCACGCTGCTGCCGACGACACATATCGTAAAATATTCTGCCGGCACTGCCCTGCTAGCTTTATGCAATCATCGATGCGAAGCACGCCGGTAAAATAACCTTCGACCTGTATGGTATTGCCCGAGAACGAGCCAAACCACCCATGGGCTGGCTTTACAAAGTTTAAAAAGTCATTTGGCGGCAAAAAGCGTGGCCTACCGGCGCTTTAGGATAAACCGCTAAAAGCCATTGCGTTACCACGTATACCGATGCTATCAATCATTGCGCCGTGCACTAAAGAAGCGCCGCAAGTAACTATTGCAACCTGTGCTATAATAAAAGCCATACCGACGTGAGAGGTACCAGCTTTTACTTCTTTGGGGAGCGTATCCAGATGATGCGGTGACGCTCATGCTTATTTCACGTGAAATTAACATAAGCACCATCATAAGAGCAAGGATACGCACTCGTCATGAAATTGGCACGATCCTACGAACCAAATAATTACGAACCAGATATTTATGCCCTCTGGGAAGCCAGTGGAGCCTTTAAACCAAAAGGAGGTGAGCCTTATTCCATCGTCATGCCACCACAAATGCAAAACGGAAATTTTGCACTAGGGCATGCCTACATTACTTTTGCAAGATATTTTGATCCGTTTTTACCGCATGCAGGAAGGGACACTGTGTATATTCCTGGTGCAGACCACGCAGGGTTTGAAACATGGGTGGTATTTGAGCGAGAGCTACAAAAACAGGGCAAAAGCCGCTTCGATTACGACCGTGAGCAGCTTTACGATATGGTGTGGGACTTCGTTGCCAGCAAACGTGGCCCAATGGAGCTACAGTTGCGAGCCCTGGAATTTGCAAGCGCCGATTGGAGTAATTTAACCTTTACTCTCGACCCTAGTGACAAAAACAGTTTACGACACCTTCCAGAAACTATGGAACGACGGCCTAATTTACCGAGGCGAGCGAATCGTAAACTACTGCACCACACACCAAACAAGCTTCTCAGACATTGAGGTTGAATACACAAACGACCCAGGCCATCTGTGGCACATCACCTACCAAACAGAGCAGGGAACACCAATTATTATCGCGACCACCCGCCCAGAAACCTTACTTGGCGACACCGCGATTGCCGTACACCCAGACGACGCACGCTACCAGCAGCTCATTGGCACTAGGGCAATCCTGCCAATTGTTGGCCGCACACTGCCAATTGTCGCTGATGATTACGTTGACACTGGTTTCGGTACTGGAGCCCATGAAGGTAACCTGCACACGATCCAAATGACTTTGAGATAGCCAAGCGACACGACCTGCCAGCAGTTTCAATCATTAGTGCCGATGGCCATTTGATAAACGTACCAGATGAATTTATAGGGCTCACCCTGGAAGAAGCCCGCACTAAAGTGATTGCCAAGCTAAAGGAAACTGGCGCACTCGTCAAGGAAGAGCCTATCGAGCACAGCGTTGGTCATTGTTACAAATGTAAAACTGTTATCGAGCCGATGCTTAAAGAGCAGTGGTTCATCAACGTGCAGCCACTCGCCAAACAAGCCATTGCGGCTATTCAGCGTGGGGAAATCTCATTCACACCACCACTCGTGCGAAGGCGCTGGTACAATATCTAGAAAATGTTCATGACTGGAATATTAGCCGACAAATTCCGTGAATTCCAATTCGGCCTTCCACAAAGCAGGGCGACGACACCGACTGGATATTTGATACCCGTGTTGATCAAAAGAAATTGATGTAAATGGTACAACATATATCCGCGAGGAAGACACCTTCGACACCTGGTTTAGCTCGGGGTAGTGGCCATTTATTACCACCGACTTTTTAGACTCTGGCGACCTAGCTCGGTTCTACCCACTCAGCGTCATGGAGACCGGCGCAGACATCTTGTATCAGTGGGTTGGCCGCATGATTATGCTTGGGCTATACCGAACAGGGCAGGTGCCATTTAAGCACGTGTACCTAAACGGCCTGATTAACGACGAGCACAACCAAAAGATGAGCAAAAGCAAAGGCAACGTCATTAACCCGATGGATGTACTCACCGAGTATGGCTCGGATGCACTGCGCTTTGGTATTATCGTTAACCGCAGTGCAGGGGCAGACCAAGCATTTGCATAAGCAGTTGTGACGGGGCGTAATTTCTGTAATAAGCTATGGAATATTGCACGGTTCACCGAAAGTAAACTTGGCAGCGACTATGAAGTAGGCCCAATCCAGCCAAAAACTCCAGCCGACCATTGGATTATTCGCCAGCTAAACACTGCCGCCCAGGAGATCGAGCAGCACATTGCGCACTACCGTTTTGCCGAAGCCATGGAGCTGGTATATCACACGATTTGGGATGATCTTGCAGACTGGTATATTGAAAGCTCAAAGGCCGCACCAAAACCTGCCAGTTCTATCATGGGCGCTCTCAACCAGCCTGAAGCTAGCATCCATTTATTCCATTTGTAACTGAAACCATCTGGCGGTCGCTGGACTTCACACAGACCTGCTGATCACCCGAGACCTGGCCTGTGCCAACGACTATGATGCCGAGCAAGCGGCGGCATTTGCACGCAGCTGCAACACTTTGTGCGCGAAGCCCGCTTTATGCTCAGCGAATTGCCAACCTCACGTCAATATCGCATCGTACACGCAAGACGACCCTCTACTAGATACCAACCACGAAACCTTGCGCCATTTGTTGCAGGTTCAGGCTGTAGCGCAGTAGAACATCCAAGCGGACTACGTATCGCTAGTAGCGGTCGCTCAGCTTGGTTAGATGTGAGCGAAGATACGCTCTATGGCACAAAGCAAATCTTCAACAACGTCTGACTGCGGCAGAATCAGCCATCGCAAAACTAGAAGCCCGCCTTACAAATCCAAACTACGTAGATAAAGCCCCTACGCACCTGGTAGCCGGAAACTCGCCAGCAACTATTGGACCAGGGGCACCTTGCTGAGCGATTGAAACGCGAATTGGAAGCAGTCTCATAACCGCAAACTAACCAAAAACCCCAGGCTCTCCAACCTGGGGTTTTATCATGCCGTTCTCACGCGGCACGCTCCAAGAAATATGTAATTACGCAGGCCCTCCAGCCTGACTCAGATCACACTTCAAAATACACCGGTATCACTCCAGCTACCGCCAGAGTAATACTCCTTCACTCACTGTCATTCATCAATTACTGAATCATTGTTTAGGTACATTATTAGCCCGTTGGTGGTGGGCGCCGCTGTAGCCATCATGGCCACTATTCTTTCGCCCAAACCCGAACTGTTTTCATCCTCTCGTCCAAACAAGTTCGGGTCATAATGTGCGGGCCGTGTGCTCGCTGCGCGGCTTATCTCTGCCGCTGAGCGCTGATACTGACTATTGTCACGGTAGATCGAACTTGGGCTCATGGAGCAAAATACCGTGACAATCGAAAGACTGCCAGTAGGCTGGCGCCCGTAATATTATGGTTCATCTTGGTTTACTCTTTGTTTTGTGTTATGTTTGGTAATGCCTTACATTAGCATTGTTTTTGATTTATGTCAACATTATGCCTTGATAATCTTGTTTTTTACACATACATGTGATGATATTGTGATCCACGAGCAATTTCTTGACAGCGATACGCTGCTCCACCAGCAGCAGCCTTACTAGCTGATGGGGAAACACCAACCGAGCCGGGACCACACAAGGGTGGCTCGCCGCTGCAACTTCTTGGCAACGCATTAGGCACCACCGATAATAATCACCACCGGACCACTGGTGAGCGGCTGCAACAGCTTTGTACAAAGTTCTGGCGATGACACATTGCTGCCAACTTCGTCTGGTAGTACGACGAAGGGCTGCTCTTTAGTAGCTATCAATTAGCTTTATGGCGCTGAGACTCCTCCTGACGTGCGTTATCACCCTCCAGGTGGCTGTGTGGCAAAAACGCCACTGCACACCCAGGGCACTCGTAACCGGCACTGATACAGCGGTAATAGCAGCGATTAGGTTTTGTATCGTGTTTTTACCAATAGCAGCAATAGTAATCATCATAGGCTACTGCAGCCCTTGCGCTAACTGCTGCGCAATATCTGCAAGCTGATCTGGCTCGCTGTGTACAGGGGTAGCCGTGGTGCAGTTGTAACACCGTCTTATCATATAGCGGAACCAGGTGAATATGAGCATGTGGCACTTCAAACCCCTTCTACCACCACACCAACGCGCTGTGCTGCGGTACTTTTTGCATATGTCGCGCCAGCACATGCCGTAGCCCTGAATGATTCTACGTTTCTACGTCTAGCTCCCACAGCGAAGCAACCTGCTGGCGAGGAACAACCAGCACGTGCCCATCGCTTAGTGGATTGATATCGAGCACGCTATATACCACATCGTCTTCATATACACGGTAGCTTGGAATTTCACCTTGCATAATCCTGGTAAAAATTGACGGCTCTTGGCTATCCATTATGGTGCTCTCCTTGTCATTAAAATTGCCACCTGGCACTATGGCGAGATGGCGATAATTCCTTCATATGGCGGAGAGAGAGTTCGAACCCTCGGTACCTTGCGGCACACTTGTTTTCGAGACAAGCCAGTTCAACCACTCCTGCACCTCTCCATCTCACCACCAGTATACCAAACTTTTACTGCTTGCGCTAATTCATTTTTTATGATACTATAACGGCCACGAAAGACAGTGAACACACAAAGGCAAAAAAATCAACTATTGCAGATGACGCTAAGGCCGCAAAGAAGGCAGAACTAACGGCCAAAACAAAGGAAACCCAGGAAGCTATTGCTCAGCGCAGTGAAGGCCAAACAAGCTTGAGCTCGGGCAGAGCAGGAAAAAGCTACCCAAAAGAAAAGAAGAAGCAGCCAAAACAGCAAGCTGAACCAAAAGATAACGAACCAGCAGCTGAGCCGACACCAAAGCAGGCAAAAGCAAAGAAAAATGATGACGCATTTGCCATTATTAGTATCGTGCTTGGTGCCACGGCTCTAACCGGTCTTGGTTAGCTAGCCAGCATCCCTGGATTAATCCTTGGACTCCTGTCATTCAAGCAAAGCAAAACCGTAAACTATCAATCCATAGCTGTTTACCGTCAATATTATCTCATGTATTGTCTACTTCTTGGCTGGGGGCTCGCAGTGTATACTCTTCTTGGCTATGCTAGCTAGTATGTCTCCAGCAGACAAGTGAGTCAAAATAGAAAATTCATGTGGCAAACCCTGCCGAGAATAATGGCCAGGTACATATCGAAGCAAAAGAGCCAACGCCAAATCGAGCGCGAGAAAAAGCAAAAGGAGCAGCAACAGCTGAACAAGAAAAAGCAGCCAAAGAAAAAGAACAAGCTGAACAGCAAAAAGCTGCTGAGCAAACAAGCCGCGCAAGACCAACCGCAACAGACGAATAACCTTACCTATTCGCAATGCCCTGCAACATACGGGGGCACATTTTTGACTGTTTTAATAAACAACTCTGTTCCAAATAAAAACTTCCCAGGTATGGGAAGTGTGTTATCTATGGTACACCCGACAGGATTCGAACCTATGGCCTTTGGCTCCGCAAGCCAACGCTCTATCCAGCTGAGCTACGGGTGCAAATACAGCATTAGTCTTGAAGACGCATGCTGTTATAATACTTGAGTACTTTCTATCGCTGCGGTAGCGATAGAACAGGTTTATAATAGCCGATACCCCAGCTGTTCGCAGGTCTAAAAACAAACTACAGCCGTAGACGACGAATGAAACGATCGACTGCGTCTGGCTTTACTTGCTCCATTGGTAGCCGTTGACCAACCAAGTCCACAAGCTCTTCACCAACCTCCTCTGGAAAATACATCACAAGGCTCAACCCCCAACGGCGAGCTGGAGTAAATACCAAAAGAATAAATACCCTCCTCAATAACTACTCCAAATGAACGGTAATTATCGAATGGATACAGATGATCATAATGCGCATTCCTCGGCAATATCTACACTATAAGGTATGTTAGCAGGCGGACGCAGTGATAGTAACAAGAAAGCTATCCCCATCAAGATAACTGCAGAAAGGTAGAAAATATTTGGTGCAAACTCACCAACTGGAGGCAGCAACTGTCGAAAATTAAATAGTCCAAACACAATCAATACCGCCATCACTAGCCCAAAATAGACATACCATACTGGCTGGCGCTGATGCTGCACAAACTCTACCGCCTGCCACGTTAGTGGTGGTACCTGAAAATCCTGTGCCATCTCCTCAAGCTGCTGCTGATCATAGGTATCTTGTGCTGGATCAGCCTCTTGCATCGCATCATAATAGCCATTTGTAGCCCGAGGCGCTGAAGACGAACCGTACATGCCGGCATCCTCTCGATGAAGCTCCTCCCCAGGCCCTTGCGGCCCGCCTGATCGTGGATAGTGGTTTTGTGGTTCCATATACGCTCATTATAGCATAGCCGCCGCACTTGTTAACCCTCATAAAGCAATTACTACCAATTTAAAATCCAATAAAATAACCGCATATGCGGCCTTATGATACTACGTTACCTATTTGGCGGAGGAGGGGAGATTCGAACTCCCGCTCCAGGTTTCGGACTAACGATTTAGCAAACCGTCCCTTCAGCCACTTGGGTACTCCTCCAACGAAAATTATTGTAACACATTTGATTTTTATTTGCTATAATAAAATCTGTAGTTGAAAGGAAAGGAAGAAATGAAGAAAGTTTTTAGTGGAATCATCATCACACTTGCAGCTATCGCCAGTGGTGCAATGTTTTCACCACCCTGTATATGCGAGGATGTGATTACCGCAGCAGACAATGGTCCTGTTGCTGGTATTGATAGCGCGCAAGGTACAGGAGTACCGACACAGAATTAATGGTGATACCGGTATCGTACGTAAGATCATCAACATTCTACTCTACGTTATCGCAATCATCTCAGTGATCATGCTTATTATTGGTGGTTTGAAGTACGTCGTTTCTGGTGGTAATAACGCCAAGGTGTCAGACGCCAAGAACACTATTCTGTACGCCATCATCGGTTTTGGTTGTTGCAATTTTTGCCTACGCAATCATTCGTTTTCGTTGTCGGCCAAGCAATTGGTAATCTCGGCAGCGGTGCCCAACGCATAATTCCATTCCACGCAAGAACAAACAACCTATGTAAAACCACGTCTTTCGGCGTGGTTTTATTGTGGTAAAGGCTAGTGACAAAAAATAAAAACCGCCCTAGGTGAGGGCGGTTCACGTATTCATACATGGCGGAGAGAGTGGGATTCGAACCCACGGTACGGGGTCACTGCACGCCGGTTTTCAAGACCGGTACCTTCAACCACTCGGTCATCTCTCCGTAGTGAGCACTCGTATAATAGCAGACAATGGCATTCTTGTCTAGGGATACGCGCATCAACACAAGACTAGTTCATCTGCTGCAAAACCGTTAGTACATACACCTGGGCTGCACCCGCCTCTCGTAGCTGTCGAGCCGCAGCATTGATTGCATACCCTGTGGTGATAATATCATCGATGAGAATAATCTGGCTTCCGCTCACATAAGGCTTCTGGGCGCGACGCCACCGCAGCCGCCGTATCTGCCTGGCGCGCACGCTGCTGCGACGGTCTTCAGCTGTCTTTTGAGCTAACTGATGACGACGAACTAATAGCTGCCGGCTAGGCAGGCCTGAATATCGTGCATACCACCGAGCGAGTAGCTTTGCGTGGTCTACACCGCGCTGGCGCACGTGAGATAACGCCGTTGGCACCCAGGTGACTATCATATCATCTGTAAAGCCATCATCGCTTCTAGCCCCTTCTGGCAGGCTCTGTGGCGTATATCGCCGCGTTCCGCTCGATGGCTCTGCGCCTTGGCGAGCCTCTCCGCCACTCCCGTGCACTCTTTGGTGCAGCTGCCGTGAGTACACCGGCTGGCTCTTTGGCTAGTCCTCGCTTTGCCGCAAACTTTACATCGTCCACCATATCCGCCAAAGCGCCCTGTCTGGATGCAGCAGTCCATATTGCATCGTAATACACACTCCGCCAGCCTGCCTAGTCTCCACAAATGGGCAGGGAAGTTGCTGCAACTGATTAACGATATTATTTTTACATTTAGGGACACAATCCTTGGCCAAGACGACCGCAAGGTAACAGGAGTAGGGCGCCAGCCAGCAAGGAGGTATCTAGCATTGTGTTTTTACATTCCTTACCTTATTTGGTTGATTATCTCTTGTTTTATCGTTATGCTTAAAGAGACCTTTGTCAATATGATATTGCAATTAATAATGTTAGATTTACAGTGGAGGAATAATGGCGACCCAACAACCTACCGGTGAGCTACTCACCGATGACGATCTGGCCGCTGCCTTCCTGGCTGATGATTATGCACGAGCCCAGCACAGCGCTATTGCACCACAGCCAGCCGCACCAGCGCCGCAGCCAGCGGTCGCTGAGCAGCAATGGGACGAGGAAGAAGAACTCCGGGCCAGCTCGCCGTGGATGCCTGTGAAAACGGATGAACTCCTGGTCGTCAGCCCGCACCGCAGGTGTTGACCGTAACGACCTCGACGTAAGCCTATCTGACGGTATTTTGACAATCTCAGACACTTTCTAGCGGTGACGAAACCGACGCAAGTGGCACATTCAAGAAGGTGTTACTGGGGCGAATTTAGTCGTACAATCGCCCTACCTGTCGCCGTAAAGGAAGACGAAGTAAAGGCAGAGCTGAAAGATGGCGTGCACTTACCTAGCTTTGCTAAAGTTGAAAAGAACGCTCAATCACTATTGACGTTCTGTAGTCAAGACAGCACGCCACATACCACCTCTGCTCGCACCCAGAGGTGGTATTTATGCCGCATGTGCACGCTGAGCTCATCTCCGTGCAGACATAACCACGCAGAGAGGAAGGCACAAAAGTTTACTCACAATATAAAAACACCCCTAAAGGTGAGGGGCGTTTTTATGAAAACTTATTAACCTTGTGCCACATTCTTCGCGACGAAGTTGATGATTGCGTAACCAAAGGTCGCGACTACCAAACCGATAACAGCGTACAGAATGGTGTTCTTAGCGCTGGTTACGGTTGAGGCGTTACCACCAGAAGTTGCATAACGCAGACCACCGATGATGATCACGCGATCACTGAGATCACACCGATAATGTAGAGCAAGATGTTAATACCAGTTTTGGATAACACCACCCTGACCCATCAAGATTATCTACCTGTCCAGTACCTTTTTGCTGCATTACCTCCCACCGACAGAATCTTTTTAGATTTATGGCATGAGCTGAGTCTGCTGGCGAGCAAATGCCAGACTACCGGCAACAAGCTGGAACCAATAGGGATGCCGGCAAATTGCTACGAACGCTCGTTTTCATGTTTTATGTCCTTTTTCTTTTGTACTAAATTCAATCCTTATTATAACAGACTGCTCGTGAATAGCCAGCCTATTTTTACGATAAAATCACCTGGTTATCCACCAAAACGACTTAAACACGAAGTTAACAATTGCGTACGCTGTAATGGCAATTACTAGTCCGATAACAGCATATAAAATTGTCGTTTTAGCAGAGCTAACTGCCGATGGATTGCAGAACTAGTTACATACTTAAGCCCTGCAACAATAATCACAATAACAGCCGCTACACCAACTACCCATAAAATAATATTAATTGTCGGCTTCACAAAGCCCTCTGACAGTGACTCACCCTTTCCTTTACAAATGGCGCTGCTGCTATTAGCATCACAGGCACCATATGGGTTTACTGCCTTTGCCGGCGAAATGACAGGTGCGGTTGCAGTAGCGGTAGCCACCACCCCAACCACAGCCAAACTAGCCAAAAATGGGTTTTTCATGAAAATGCTCCTGTTATAAATTGAACAATAGTGAAAGGCAAATACTAGCACAATGATACCGAGTACAGTATACATAAGCAGGTTCTTGGCCGTAGCAATTTTACCAGGGTTGCCACCAGCGGTGACATACAACAACCCCGACAAGGTAATCATAATTACTGCAACCGCACCAGCTACCCACATAGCTGTACCCACCATAGTGCCAAATGTGGCGCTATCGAGGTTGGTTTTGAAATATTGTAATCCTCAGCGTTAAACACCAGTCTCTGATACCTGCGCCGCTGGTTGCTGCAATATACAGTAGTCTGGCCCTCCCTAATTGGGTTAATGATTTGCTGACCGACGAATACCACTACCATACCAACAAGCGCATTCGCAATGATGCGACGTGCCGACACTGCCGCGTTGGCACTACCACCACTTGTAAGATAGCGAAAACCACCGTATGGTACGTAGCCGACTGCAATATAACCAACCAACATTAAAATGATAGTCAAATATTTGGGACAATAACCCAAATATGAGGTACGAAGCTTTTCTTCGTCGCTACCACAGCCATGTCGGTGGTCCTTTAGCTCTGATTTACTACAGTCATCATGCTAACCATGTATACCATGCCGGAATGCAGATGTTTCACCACAAGCAGCAGCGGTAGGAGCTGGCTGAACTGGCTGATATGCAGCCACAATCCGAATACACTAATCCACCGAAAACCACTAGGGCGATGCTGCAAATAATCGTTTCATTAGCTAAATATTCCTCCTGGAATTAAGAAGTTGGTGATTGCAAACAAGAAGATATATAGTAATAAACCAACCACTACATTCAGTATAATTTGACGGGCACGTGCTACTTGGTTTGCGTTGTCGCCGGCAGTGGTCCACGCGTACCACCGACCATCAGCACAGCCGCCAAAATACCAGCGCCCCAAGTTAGAATCATCAGCACGCCGCACTTTCCAAAAGCCACATAACCGTGCTTTCGCTCGCCCTTGTCATCACTACAACTCAATACGGCGGTCTCCACCAGCACACTTTGCTCGGCGTGGGCTAGCGGCGCCATCATCACCGGTGCAAGCGTTATGCCAGCGGTTTGGTTTTTTTTTTTGTTTTGTGTTGTTGTTTTTGTGTAATGGCGACTCAGCAGTACTGCCACGATTCCATAGCTAATAAAATACAGGATAAGTTGCTTTTTGCTATATGCCGGCCATAATAAAAGACCAGATATGAAACGACTACTTTTTCCGCTCATTACTAGCTGGGTTGGTTGCCAGTTTGCTTGGTGTTATACGCCAGTAGCTCGTGCGGATGAACACCAAGTCACCTGGGAGACACTTGTTACGAAAGGGTTTGCTTGGAGATGATGGGAGCCGGCTTCTTTGGTGGTGAAAAACACCATAATGCTACTGGTGAAAATAATGGCCAAGTTTAAATGGCTGTTGTGGCAGAAACGAGGAGATAAAGCCGGCACAGAAAATGATGGAAAAACAGAAGAATGCTATGTAGTACGCCGGATGGAAGACAGCGTCCAGAAGCCAGCTGCTGGTGTGGATGGTGATAAAATCCGCATCACTATAGCTGTCATCGCGAGAGCCTTTAAAGTTCCATGCTTTAATTATGCGGGCATCTATAAAAAGTGAAATGGAGCGCACCCACGATGGCCAGGGCGACTGTGCACAGCCAAGCGTTACCATAGCGACAGGGCTGGCGACCAAAGACACCAATAATGAGTATGGTTTACGGCAGCCACGCTCTCAGCTCTGTCGCGTTTTGAGTGTAAAAATGACGGTATCCGAGCGATTTTGAAAAGGATTGACTAATGCTGATTTTCGCGCGTAACAATTTCACCACGAGACCAAAATCGATTCTGGAGACCTCTGCCCGCCGACCCAGTACCGGGAACTATTGGTAATAACTCGATATTGCACGAAAGCGGTAAACAACGTCAGAGGAAGAGGCCCATAATTACTGCCTGTCTTCGACGGTATTCGACCTGCCCACAGAAAGACAAGCAGGACAAGTCGAATTGTTCGATTACCTAGCATTGGTTAGCTAAGTATGCCCGGTTTTGCGCGCTGGGTTGGTGGTGATTGGCAGTTGATGGTATTTTTGGCTCTAGCTCGGGTATGCTTGCATTTGCCGGCGCGCGCTATTTTGATGACACCAGGTGGTGTGCGTGGTGCGTGGGGAAAGTATGCCAACGTCGCCATAAATATCTGCTTTGCGATATTGTTTATTATCATGATTATCTCGCACCTCACTGCAATGGTGGTATTTTCTGGTACTCTATAAAGAGAAGCTTTTTACCGCGCATTAGTGTAGCTGCTATTACAATCAATATTTCATTTTATTTATGTGCGATAGCAAGCGACTTCTCTAGTATCTTGGGCACTGGCTTAAAGGGTATGCTTAGCGGCTTACATTCTTCTACCGATGGTATGGCCTATCAGGGAACAGATAATTCTTTCCTAGAGGCAATTATGTTTGTTCTGTCTAGCGGTACCGCTGGTGTTATTGCCGGAGTAGCTGGCGGTGCGGGTGCTGCGATCGGCGCCGTTGTTGGCATACATCCCGCTAGTAGTTGGGACGCTACTTGTCATCAGCGTCGTATACCTTCTTCTTGTAGCAAGGCAAGCTATTTTGGGTGTTATTGATTATCTTGTCTCCAGTCGCGCTTGTGTGTATGTTTCTGCCGAACACCCGCAAGATTTTTGAAGCTTGGCGCAGTATTTTTATTGATATGTCTCTATTGTTTCCCGCTATATCACTGCTTTTTGGTGCAGGTGAAATTGGCTCAGCAGTGTTCTCTAAACATGACTGGACCTGAAAGCATTGCCTATAACATTGCCGGTGTATTTATGCGGGTTCTGCCACCAGCCAGTATCGTCTACATTCTCTGGTGAGCCGACGCACCTTGTCGCGCATCACCGGTATGCCATCTGCCCGATTTCGTCTCCTCAGTAACCCTATACAGCGTACCCGCAAAAGACTTTATCATGAACAGGATTCGTCCTTTCAGCGAAGATCGTTTTACAAATTATCGCAGGTCTCGCCATATACGGGCTTTTTAGCACCAAACTCGATGATGAAGGCAAGAGAAATATCGTTTTCTGGGGCACTTTGGTGCCGCAACCGGGACGCTAGCTCTGCTACGACGTAAAAGAAATTAACCATATACGGAGATGCACAAACCAGTATTATTTTGCATCGCCGAGGCAACCAGGCGTATAACTGGTGCTATTGCTGATGATGTGGAAGGCTCAAAACGTGTCGTTGCTTCAAACGCACCAATTACTGGAAAATTTCACCGCGCAACTAGCGGTATGACGAAAAGGCTTATCAGAAAAAGTACAGAATAGCTACGCCCGCCAGCAATGGAAGATACTACAGCAGGAGCTTAAGGAAGATAAAATGGAGTACGAAGGCCATATTAGTGAAATCATCAACCGACAAGGTACCACAGGCGCTGATAGTCTGACTCAAGAACTAATTACTAATATTGCTGATAAGGATATGACTGCTTACGAAAAATCAATGCGCACTGGCGTAATTTTAGAGGCTCTAAAAGCGAATGCCTGAACGAAAAGGATATGCCATAGCTAGTAGTGCTCGTGCTATACATGAAGAATTGCAAGATGAAATCTCTACTCTGCTGAGCAGGCTGAGTCTATGGCACACGCACTTGAGAATGCAGTAGGTGATAGTACCATGAGAAGTAGTCTTGGCGTACTAGCCGCTGCACGAAATACTGACATTGAAAATATTCTGAAAGAGAAATCTATACAAGATTTAACTCATGCACCTGATCTTGAGGATGTGCTCCGTGATATGGAAGTGCAAGATGTGGGTACGCTCATGACTCTCACAGTGATTACTTCAATCAATACGCTTCAGAACGCAATAAACAAGCACTAAAGCATAGGCTTGATATACTGTCTGAAAATACAGAAAGTAGCACAAAAATAACTGAAGATTAGCTCCATGATTATTAAGATGCAACAAATTACCATAGGAATAACAGCAGTATATAATAGCATCTGCTTTCTTCCGCTGCAGCTATGCATAATAAAAGGTGACTACAGAAACGTGATACTAAAAGTGGGCACTCGTTGCCATATTTATCAGTTTGATCGGTACTGCTGTTGCCGGTGGCACCACATACGCCGTAATAAACGGCGGGACAAACCCGAATGGGACAAAGTTTTTAAAGAGCTACGAGATATGGACAGCTTCACGAGGATGAATCGGTCGACAGTCGCTAAAACCTGGTTTGTGTACAACGTCCTCATAAAGACGGTGAAGCAAATATAATTGTTCGTCGCCTAAAGGATAGTGTTACTGGTTGGCATGCCATCGTGATGGCGGCGACATTGTTGTGCGTTGAAAAACTGTCGACGCGCGCGACTGCGCGTGCCAGGAGATGAGGGTAAAACTAAAGATGAGAATGCCAAATTACGCATTGACAACAACGGAAGTCAATGTGATGGCGATTGACGGAAGCACGCTGGTCTGGAAGGAAAAATACAAAAATCCTCGTCAAGTACGGTTATCGCGGCAGCAACAGTAGTCCGTGTGAGTATCTAATGATATCGACAAACGCGGTGAAAAGCCAAGTATTTGTTCACAACTTTAACGCAAAACCACAGCAACTGGGGACATCAAGACAACTGTCACGACAAAGCAGACCCCGACGGTGATCAGGTAGTTGATGTAAAAGACAAGCAGGAAGCTGAAGCTGAAGGCAACAAGCGAGTTGATGACCATGGTAATGCCATGAACGGCGAAATCAGGGACAAACAGACCGGTGACGACAAGACTGTTGCTAATGAAGACGGGGAGAAGGGCGATGAAGAAAAAGTAGCTGTGTTATCGACGGCATCCGGTTGGATCGTCTGCCGCAGCATCTAACTTCCTTTCTGCGACGATCACCGATATGACCTATGGCGCTATTGAGTGGCATGTTAACCACCTGCTAAGATTTTTCGATGAGAAACACCCGGTGTATCAAGCTTGGTCACCGAAATGCGCAATATTTCTCAATATTGGCTTCGCGATAATGTTTATCATTATCATTATCTCGCACCTACGTCGATAGGTTTCAGCAACTATTCTATTAAGCGTATGTTACCGCGTCTTATTTTTGGCTTGCCGTTTTGGTTAACCTGTCGTTCTACATCTGCGCATTAGTAGTAGACTTGCTCAAATATCTCGGCGCCAGTATGAAGGACTTTATTGGTGGCGTCATATCGGTCAACGCTGAACATGACGCAAGCGAAACGACGGCACCGGCTAATTGCTGGTATAACGGCGCTTTATCCTTTCAGCTGGAGCTATCGGTGCTGGTACTGCACTGGCTTATCGGCCGGACTTGGTGCAGAGTATCTCGGCGCTATGGAGAATTTTGTTCCCACTATTGATAGCCGCCCTGATTGCTGTATTTATAATCTACATTCTGCTCGTAGCTCGCCAGGCGATCATTGTGCTGTTGATTATCATCTCTCCACTTGCTTTCTTGGCCTATCTACTGCCAAATACAGAAGACCTCTTTACGCGTTGGCGAAAGATATTCACCACCATGCTACTGATGTATCCAACTATCGCCCTGATATTTGGTGCCTGTGAGCTGTGTCGAACATTCTTCTTAGTTTGGATGCTGGTCTCGGCATGAAACAGCAGGTGTCTTTGTGAAGATTATTCCACTAGCCCTCACGCCATTAATCATGCGTACTGGTGGCAACCTCATTTCTCGCCTGAGTGGTGTTAACTTTGGTAACTTCGGGCTTAACCGTATACGCCAAACAGCCAGTGAAACACGAGCACGCAATCTTGAAAACTTCCGCAATTCAAGCCGTGCCCGCTCCTTTGCAACAATGACTGACGATAAGGGTAATAAGCGCTGAAAAGCGCCGCTTACCGGCCATATCACGTCAAACGGCTCTCAATAAAAGCCCGTAGGAAACCACTGCTACGGCACTGAAGAAATGGCTGAGTGAGAACACAAAGCGAAAGCTATTGCGGCAATGTCGGTAACGCTATGAAGCGAGCAACAGGCGATAGCACCCTATACCAAATGACTTCTGCTGGCAATGAAGAGACTGCTAAAATCGCTCAGCGACAAATTGTTACCAAGCAGGCTAAAGAGCACGCCGCACGCCGCCAAAGAGCTTACCGATGGTTTTGCAGCCCGCTTCCAGCAAATGGCTACTGAGTTGGTGGTGAAGATAAGATCCAGGAAATGGTTTGCCGAGACGCTGCCGAAAAAGTGGAAGACTGGCCAAATGGATGCCATGGAGGCTCGAAGGCTATTATGGAAGGCTCAACTAAATACTGGTCAACTCGTGGTGGCCCTGGTGCAGTTATGGCTGCCGGCAACGCTGAGATGTTCCGTGATGCAATAAGTTACAAGATTAACAATAATATTCACCTCAAAAACGAAAAGACAAATTGTTGCTAACGCTAATCAGCGACTGGAAACTGTCACTACAGAACCAGAACGACAGTCTATTATTAAAAGAGCGCGAAGAGCAACTGAAGGAAGTTCAAGCTAAAGTCAGACAATGGGCAACTGGCTGCCAGTGCCTACTTTGGTGGTGGTGGCAGTGGTATGAGCATGATTACCAGGTATGGCGAATGCTAAAGGGTGTCGCCTGAGAAACAAGCACGTAGCATGTCTGTATGGAACAATTAGCTGGCACACGAGACCTGGTTACTAAACAAGAAGATGGCAGTTATAAATCTTTTTATCGATGTGACCGGCAAAAAGGCACTGGCATCCAGAATCGTTCAATCGCTTTGTCCCTACCGAACGACGATGATCTGCGCGCATATGTGGCCAAAGTAGGTAAACAAAACGTGCCAATCTCCTCAGGTGCAACGAACTACAACCCAACCTAACACGGAGCTCAGTCACTCAGCCGCAAGCTCAAAACCCAGTTAATGTTGATGATGTGGCCAACGGCAGCTGATCTCGTGCGCCAACAAAACCAAACACAGACGCAACAGGCACAGATTTTACGTACCCGCCAGCAGACTCAGCTTCACGAACAGGTGGTTCACGAGCGAGCAGGCGTAATATCGCCACGTCAACAACGTCGACGACGAAATCAGTAATCAACCGGTCAAAAACACGCTAAAACGGTGTTTTTTGTTTCTACTTATATATAAAAATCCTGCACAAAAGCAGGTGTTATCATAAAAAGTTGAAGAAGGTGCAAAACTCTAGGGAGTATTGCTGGTAGCACCACTAATTGCAGTGCCACCAGCAATACACAATCTAGATTCACATAGCATGTCCCCACATAGCTACCTCCGCATGCACCCCGAACTGCCTGCATAGTGAAATATATAGAGAGAAAGGGTTGCAATAATAAAACCAAGATACTGCACACTTTTGCTCACTGGTGTGTGTGGCCATGCGCGCCGCCAGAACCATTTCAGGAATCCGACAGTAGCAACGTTCCTCCAGAGAGTCTGGCCTGATGGATCTAGTGATTGCTCTTTTCTGGCACTGGCTTCCATTTGTGGTACAATGCAGCCACCAAGTAGCGCCATGTACATGATATAAGCACTGCTTCAAGCGTGCTCGGCTTCGATGGAGCAATAGACCAAAAAAAGAATAGCAGAAAACCCATTACCACTCCGAGCGAAAGCCCGGTTAAGTACAAACAGATATTAGCTTTTGATAGTCTTGCGGTCTCCCACAACAAAATCATTTTCGTTAGCATCCGTACAATATATCCACCAAGTGCCAATCCGACAATTGCCCAGATAAAGACATGTACCGGTAATGGCAGTGCTATAACTGAAAATTGACTCGTACCATGGATTCCCCAAAACAATGACCTAGTTGATAGTTCATTTTTGCTCGGAGGACCAGTAGTCCATCAATCATCTGGGTTACCAGTGGCATAAGTATCATGACCAATGACAAAATACACACCGTTGCAACTGTCTGGATGTTCATCCGGTTCTGTCCGCAACCAGTTTCACCCCAGAGCTGTTGATGTACCCGTAGCATATATAACGCTAATGGCACACAAAACAGCAGTGTTAAAACACCAGGGTTAAGCGGAGAAAGCTCTGCTCGCAGCCACCCCATCGATGTCATAACCTGGCCAATAAATGTGATTCCATAATAATCAGCAGCTTGATAACAAGCAGTATACGCGTGAATCATGATTATCGGGACTGGTTGCTAGTTAGGTATCAGCCAGTTTTCTACGCGAGCAATCCGCGGGCAAGCTGCTCGGCACAGTACGATACCGTTGCTCACGTGGATCAACTTCAGCTTCGACTACCGGTGTATCGATTTGTCGCGGCATCTGCTATGTGAACGGCCTCCATTGGCGAGTTTCCGTGACGGCGGGCGACTCATCTCGTTGCACGATGGAGCGAGCTATGCTCCCCGTTCGGCTGTGTTTTGTTCAATACCACGCACCTTCTTTCAAGAGCTCCACACATGTGGCACAGCAGTTTATCGCTTGCATTACCACAATGTGATGTGCTAACTCTTTTACATTATTTTATAATTTTGTCAACGCATACTTGCTGAAAACTAGTATTTTTACTACAAAGCCATTGCATTTTACACGTAACCCATGCTGAAAAGACAACGCATAATAACCACAATTATCTCTATCACCCGCAGGAGAAGCTAGTGCTATACTAAAACTATATGGCACACGCCACACCACCGTACCCCAAGACATCAGGCTGAAGATAAAGCGGCATCCAGCGCTGGTTTCCAGGCGGTTTGTCTATCTTATTATCGCCGCAATCGGCATCCGGTGGTTGTTGGGCGCTTTTTCTGTTTTCCGCCGCTAGCAATTATTCCATTACCGATCGTTATTTTATTTGGCATCCTGTTGCTACCACTCGAAGAGCAGCCTGTGAGGTCTACCTTGGGGCTATTATTCAGTTCTATATCTAAAAACCACGTAAGCGCATCTGGAGCCAGACAGGGCTCACGCCGCTCGTGGAAATCACTGCGCAGATAGAATGAAAGAGCGAGCAGCTGCTCTTGAACGCAATGAAAGCAGAACGTCGTCTCAGACCTAGCCAGACATCGTTGACACTGGCGGTTGGGCGAGTCGCGTGGTGTTGTCGCCTTGAGCGTAAGACGATACTGCGGGCGATACCACCGCTACTATGCGCCAACCGTTGATGACGACCGCTTGATAAAGAAAACAGCGGTGTATCGCGCAATATTGATGCGATGATAGCAAAAACCAGCCAGCAGCGTCGTGAGCATATTATGGCCGCGCGCGGCCAATCGCAGCACCAAAATGATATCAACTGCCAGATGATGATGTTATGCGCTATATGATGGCGTAATATGCCGCAAAGTGATTCGCTACCGTGCTGCGGAAGAAACACCGGCACCGGCCGCCAGAAGAAACGGCCTCCCGATGTACCACCAGCTGATTTTTGATATGGCGGCCGGTATTCCACTAGTTGCGCCAGAGCCAATACCAGTAGAGGCCGGACGAAGGAACTAAAAGCGAAGCCGCACTTCGTGAGCAAAGCCGAGGCAAATTGATACAACATACGAGAGACGATCCACGGGCCTGCTCCACGAAACCAACTACCAGCCAAAGAAGATATCCGTGGAACCAGCCAGTGAGCGCTTTACTCACGCCAAGGCTGGTGCTGGGCGGCGATGGAGCCGCCACCCGGAGGTGTCAGCTGCATCCTCGATTTAGCACATAATGAGTGGCGATCTGTCCGATGAAACTATCCAGCGCGAGGCAAGGCAGAGTTAACAAAAGAACTTACAAAACCAAGGGAGTATATATTTCACTGCGATAAAGGGCAGAGCTAGAGATCCAGATACATCACAGCAATCATCCAACTAACCAAGGGCGTGCGTCATCAGCTACCGGCGATGCCAGGAGTCGTGCACTCTATTCGCGGTGGGTCAAAATGCTATTCCAGTGGTGCCAGAGCAGTCAAGCCAGGCACCGGCCAGTGCTGAAGAAGTATCCAGAGCTAACTACAAGCTGCAACAGCTGCTGCCAGCCAACCTGAGCTGGTGCCGCACAGCAATTTGAGCAGCGAGGCGATGCTGCGCCATGCCTCATGAAGTGCCTGCTGAGAAGGACCAAACACCTACCAGCAGAGCCAAGAGCAGTATCACAGCAGCAATACCAGCAGCAACCTCAAGAGCGCGCCAAACGCGGCCCATGAAAGTTATTCACCTCAACCGACAGCTTTTGGATCAGCCACGGTAAATCCAAATTATGGTGGCCACAACCTCAGCCAACGCGCACAGCAGATACGGCGGGGTCCTGTACCTGCTATACGCCAACGATGCGCAGCCAGGGCGATTGTGCCGCAGCAGCGCAGCAGCACACGAAAGCCGATAATAACAACGAGCTCCAGCACGAAAGCAAGAAGCAGAACACGACGCAATCAAGCCTCCTTTTTCAGAGATGCGTGAGAACATGGTTGTACTTATGGCTGATGGTGGTTTTCGCGCCATCGTGGGGTGTGAGTCTATCAACTTCGACCTAATGAGGTGCCCGTATGAGCGTGAAGCAGTGGGTTTAGCTGCCAGCGCACTCCTCAACTCACTATATTTCCCAGTACAGATTTATGTTCGTTCACAGCAACAGGGCGCGATATTGGGCCGCTACGTTGAGCGGCGAACGCATATTCGTACGTACCGAGATAACATGCCGCCTCAATATCCTGATGGAAGACTATATTTGGCTGTCGATCGGCTCGCTGAAAGCCAACATTATGGATAAATCGTTCTACATTGTGGTGCGCATATTGCCAGTAGCTGACACTGAGGCCATCAAAACACAGGCAACAAAGCTTTTACGGTAAACTATTTGGTGGCAAAGGCGGGCAGCAACAGCAAGTATCCAAAGATTGATAAAGTCACCTACGAAAAAGCTAAAGATGAAATTAGCAACTCGCGTTGATGTCGTGATGACGGATTATTCCAGATTGGTAATTAAATGTTGCCAGCTCGACTTTACCCGTAGAAATCGGTGAGCTCTATTATAATGTTTATAATCCAGATACTGCTCGGTTGCAGCCGCTCGCATAAACCTAGAAAGCAGCACTGCTATGTATGTTCGTAAAAGGTACCAAAGAGAGGGGAAGCGTAAATGGCTAAAACGAGATGCGGTTGATATTTGCTGCGCGCGAGCAGCGATGCTCGTGGCACACCGAAGTTGAGCAAGCTTTGCCTACCGGTATCAATACCCTGCGCGACCTAATTGCGCCAAGTAGCCTCGAGTTTGATGCTTACTAAGCATTTTGGAAGCGGTGGCACATGTGATGAAAGCCACTCTGCGTGTGCAGGTACCCGCGAGTATGCGGGATGACACGCTCGGTTATTAATATCGACAGTGCTCGGTAATAGCATGTATCTATCTACCCTGTTGATACGCAAATTATTCTAGACAACTTGCGCAAAAGGTGGCCAGCTTGAAGCAACCATGGCTGTCAACAACGAAAAAGTAAAACCCGTGACCCAGGGCTTGGGCTACCGGTGCCGACGCCGAACAACTTCGTGACCAACTACAAATTGGGGCGAAAGTTCTTCCGCTATGGTCTATATATCACTCTATATGCCGACAGCGAGGACGAGCTGAGTTGCATGCGTCGCTAAAATTGAAACCATCTTCGGCCAGCAGCTAGTCTTTAGCAAGGTAGCCAGCAGCCAACAAAGAGCAGGGGGCTCAACAGCACCGATGCCGCAGCAGCGACCAGCTGCAATTCGCCGTAACATGGACACCGGTGCAATTTTCAACATCATTCCCATTCCTCAGCCGACCTCACCGACGGCAGGGGTGTGTTATATGGCGTCAATATGCGCAACAACGGCCTGGTTATCTTCGACCGCTTTGGCCTAGAAAACGCCAATATGGTGGTGTTTGCAAAAGCTGGTGCTGGTAAGTCATTTACCGTGAAAGTAGAGGCGCTTCGCTCGATGATGCTGAACTGATATTTTGATTATCGACCCAGAAAATGAGTATCAGCAGCTAGCGATGCTGTTGGTGAGTAGTTATATTCGCCAGGTCTCACAAGTGACACCGCATTAACCCATTTGACCTGCCACAAGTAACCGACACCGATGAAGGTGAGGATGCACTACGCAAACCTTGTTACCTTGCACGGCCTCCTGCGCCTCATGCTTGGTGGTACCCAAACATTAGAAAATGGTCAAACACTCAGCGGTCTCTCTCCAGCTGAAAGCTGACCTCGACCAGGCCCTGATCGACACATACGCTCGCGTCCCGTGTACGAATGATCCACTGACGCACAACTCTGTGCCACCAACCATTTCGACCTATACGACGCCCTTTTACACATGGGCGGCACTGGTCCTGAACTGGCACAGCGACTCCGCGATACACCACCGGAACCTTTGCGGGTATCTTTATCCAACAGAGTAATATCGACATCAACAACCGCATGGTGGTGTTTAATATTCGCGACCTAGAAGAATTGCGTCAGTGGCGATGTATATTGTGCTGTCGCACATTTTGGGAATAATACTCGTGGTGAAAAGCGCAAACGTATCCTGATTATCGATGAGGCTTGGCTATTGATGCGCTACAGCGACTCGGCTAACTTTATTCACGGTATCGCTAAACGTGCTCGTAAATATTGGCTCAGGCTCACCACTATTACCCAGGACGTGAAGACTTTATGGGTAGCAAGATGGGCCAATGCAGTGGTAGTAACAGCTCTGTTCAGTTTGCTACTCAAAACAACATTCATCTGCAGTAGATGTCACTGAGTGACGTCTTTTAAGCTTACTGAGGAAGAGCGCAAACGTCTTGCAAACTTTCCCAGTGAGGGCAGGCTGTTCTTTGCCGGACAAACCATGTCCATATCCAAATTTACGCATCACCAACTGAAACCGGCCTCGTTAGTACCACGCCAAAAGAAGACAAACGGCCACAACTCAGCGATGGCAGCGGGCGTATGCCGTAAAGGTACGCTAAATAGTAAGTCGATTACTGCACATATTGTAGTATTTTTCACCCTTACCTGATGGGTGGCCTATAATTCTGATGGAAACAAACGGAAGAGTGATATAATAACGCTGGCAAATGCTCTGAAAACAGTCCGGATGACCTCTATAATCGATTCAACAGAGAACTACCGAGCACAAGCTCGAAAACGTACTATCCAAAGATGGGGATATTGCGCGTGGTATTGATGGCCGACATATGCAATGACCCGAATAGTAGCACGAGCCGCAATGGCCCGCGCAGCCTAAGCGAACTAAAGCAACCGAAGATAGTGCCCTTGATGATCTACCACAAAAGTTCATCAGACGCCGATGGTCTCGCACCTTTCTTCAGCCGAAGAAAATCCAAATGGTTATTATCAGCCAGGGGCAAAAGTACTGCTGGCCGCGTACGCAGCGGTATCATCAAAAGCCAAAGCAAGCTGGCGGTGCACAGAACCCCTAATGAACAAGGCACCTAAAGGTGCTCGTAAGGTGGCGTAAGTGGTCGCCAACCTTAGCACTCGTGCTGAGTTGCTTGGATTTGGCGGCGTTGCAGCAACTGTTTTCTCACCAGCACTAGCCATCACTCACCTAAAAGAGACTATGGCAAAAGACCTGAACGATCAGATTGGGCCGGTAACCGCGCGCTCTAATGTAGTGTGCGCACAAGATAGCCCACCTAGCCAATGGGTCCCAAAGCATTTTAGTGGCGAAAAACTAAAGGTAAACTGCCGCTTTAAAAAGATGTCACCGCGGCATCAAACGCCTGGACGGCTTTACGTTGATATGTAATGGTAGCCCTTGTGGTAACGATAGCCGCGTGCGCCCAAGTGCCATCAAGCACAACGCTACTGGCGAAAAGCTACACTAATGCCAAAGAAATGATGAAAGCGGTAAAAACCGATATCAAACTAGCTAGCGATATACGGCGCGCCTATAGCCCAAAAGGTGCAAAGCGTGCTGAATAATATTGGACACAGGGGCTTTGCGGCGACTCGGTATTGGGAGCGATAGTGTAAAAGGGCTAAGCGAAAAGGTAAGGAGACCAGAAAGAACTCACCAAGGTAGCTAAAGAGATAATGCCTCCTCACAGATAAGATTAAGGTTGCCGGCGGTGATGAGAAGCTCGACGACAAACAAAAAGAAAAGCTAAAGAAATCAATAAAGAACATTGAAAAAGATGTTGAAGCCGCCAAAAGCCCGGCACCAAAAACTGCATCACGCGTCGGTAAAAGTATTGCCAAAGGGTAAGTCTGCGGTTGGGCTGACACCGCCTGTAGCGTCGTTCGTACACCTTGCCGTATGTCGCAGGGTATGAAACTGATTGGTAAAATCCAAATGGCTCGCTATGCACTTCAGTTCATGGTGAGTTTGGCGATAAGATTAAAAGCCGGCAAAAGCAGCAGAAGAATGTCGCAATTGGTGATATCTTGACAAATACCGTTACCCAAAAGACTGATTTCGAGATGCCAAGGGATTGATATTACTGCCCTCGGCAGAGGCGTTACCGAACAAGTGGAAAATCCACAATATGGGTAAAAATGCCTTTGATTCAACTGGCTTTAGGCTAGCCGGACAAAAGGGTGAGGCAACTCGCAAAGGTTAGCGACTTTGACAAACCGTATAGCCTTGGCTAACGGCTTTAGCGTCACCGCCTTCCTCGGTGGACATACCGGGCTAATTCAGGTTCCTCACACACCTGTAAAGTCGTACCAAAACTGGTTTGTGGCGTGGTTACGCGATGATCGCCGGTATCGTTGTTGGTATAGCATCGTTTGGTTGGTCAACAGCGGCTGGTATTGCACTGAGCGCGGTGCCAGTTTTGCGCTAACTTATGTTCCAAGAGATCAACTGATTTCAATTTTTAGCCGGTAATAGTATTACCGGTGACGCCAGCAGCGTTGACACTGGTAATGCTATCTTTGCAGGAACAGCCAGCTATTTTGAAGCCTGCACGAAACCGTATTCGCCACTAAAGACCAAAAGAGTGAAATAAAGAGAACAGCTTGCATTTAATCAGCGAAATCAATAACCAGCACATCGCTATTGATGCCTACAGAAGCACGCAGCGAACCATTCAACATCTACAATCAATATTCATTCTGCGGTGCATTCACCCGTAAACTGCTGATATCACCCTGCCAGCCAGCGTGTCACCGCTTACACCAAAGTAGCTAAAGATTGCTGCATTGCCAGTCAGTTCACTTTCACGTGTGCGCACGCAGAGATAACCCACTGATGACGACGTTTCCAGCAGTGTGATGATATCGTGTACAACGGTAAGAAAAGTGACAGGCCGATGCATTCTGCAACTTGCGCTATGGCCTGCCAAGAAAGAGGACATGACGTTGATCCGCAAGCGGTGGAAGATTACATGGTGCGCAATCAATTTGTCGACCCTGAAGCGGATGATGGGGAACGACCGAGGAAGCCAAGGGAGACTTTAAAGAAGTTTATTGAAAGTTGGCACGCGGCGAAGAACCACTTGAAAACTTTACCGATGATGAAAACGCAGATATGTGGAAGATGGTACGGTTTGCTATGACCCACCAGATGAGCTCGAGGAAAAATAAAACACTGTAGGCTCTACTATCTCGATGAGTATATCGCCAAAGGTATGGATGAAGACCCTGGTGCTGACGAAAAGCAGCGGCGATGCTAACGACGGTGGTGATACGGTAGGCGTGGTGGTGGAGCGCCATTCTACGCTGGCGGCTACCGGCGACACTGGTTCAACAGCTGGCGAGCGGTGGTGGTGACGCAAAATATGATGCCATTATCGGTGACATCCTGCTCGCTGACGGGCTGGCTGAAGTTGGAGGCATTGCCGCCGGTATTAAAATTTCCGAGGTCGGTTGCTCCATCGCGTGAAGTGCTCGATAAGGTAAAATCAGAAGCCGGCAAGCTAAATAGCATGGAAGCGTCTTGCTGTCCAGCTGGTATGTCAGATGGTCGACGATCGATGCGTCGAGTCACCGAGAATGATGAAAGGCACTCAAAGATGCTGGTGCACAAAGGTTTCCAGTTATTGGCGTCCTCAAAGAGTTTCCCGAATGGTGATCCAAAGCGCCATTAATAGCTTCCTGGAAAGGTGAGATCAAAAAGGCATGAAGCTGCCTTCTTTGGTGCACTTAATGATGTCTCAAGTGACAACGTTCATCCAAATAAAGCAGAGTACGACCGCGTATGAGCGGCGGTAGCATTTTCCGCAAACACCAAGGTGGGAAGCATCGCCCTCTGGCTTCGAACGACATTTTCTTGTCCTGGTGAAAATTGGCACTGGGGTCTTGATATACCATCTGCTTTGGGATCAGCACCGATTCATGCACCGACAGATATGGAAATCACCAATGTTGTATCTCAGTGGGGGAGGTGTTCAGAGCAACTCCAACTGATGGACAAAAATTCCTGCCAGTTTCATCCATATGCGTGAAGTTAAAGGTTAACAAGGGTGACAAAGTGAAAAAGGGCGATGTCATTGGTGTTGAGGGTGGCCAGTAATGCCTATGGAGCTGATTTTTGCACCACTTGCACTTTGGTATCAAAAGCCAACAAGTGAGTGTCACCAGAAGATGATTGGCTAATCTTGGATCACCAAAAGCCCAGACGCGTGATGCAAAAACCCATGTTTGATCGTCAGCCCAGTCCTGGAGGCACACGGATTAAGTATAAACGACAATAGTATGTAGCGAGGGGAAGAGTGCAGTCGGTCCTATACGCGGCGTAAGATGATCATTATCGGTAGCATGTACTGATAGTAGGGCTGATTGGTGCCGCGGTGTTTAATTAAATTCAGTACACAAAGCCACTATCTTTGTGCGCGTTGCGCCACTGAACAACCTGCCCACTCGATGGCAGCAAAGATGCGCACGTAACCAGCGCCATACTGTAACCAGGCTCACACAAGCTGTCGATCCATAAAAGATGGCTTCATTGACCAAACAATAGAGTTTTACTGCCGATAGCAACGCGACGCCGTTACTGACGTTTTCTGCTGTACTGAGCCAGAAAAGGGGTAATTCCAGCGCCAAGCAAGAGCTATACAGCCAGGACAACCAATACCACGTAGGCACGATAAATGGTCTTCCAGGCCAGCTCTATCAAAAACACTGCCAAAAGCGGGCCGCGCCTTAGCCAATCGCCACGTTGCCCACATTCACGCGATATCAAAGCGCTGTGCATTCATAAAACAGCAATACGCTCGAAGTGAGCTACTGCAAAATACCCACTAGCTCGCTACAGCGAGGGTGGCTTCTAGTGAAAACGGCATTGACCTATGCTCTATACCACGCAGCAAGCCCGTATTTTCTACCAACAGCAATGAGCAGTCACTCCGGCACTACACTGTTCCGCGTTGAATCTGACCTAATAGCTTCTCGGCCGATGATCTTTGTCAAGATGATTTCCGACCAAGGCTACCAACCGGGGCAAGGTTACTGTACTCAAAGACCCTCGGTTTGCCAGTCAGTACCGCAGGATGAAAAACTCACGAGTCATTTTTAATGTTATTTTCACAGTTAGGATCTGCACCATAATGAACCTACTTTCGCACAGCACAGCCAACGCTCAGCGCGGCATAGCCACTCCACGAGCTCGGCGCATAGCTACTCGCCGCTATTTGCTGCGGTATTTATGCTCATCACTGCCAGTTGTAACTCCTGTCGCACTGGCTGTTGATCGTCTACTCTGGTAACGACATCATGTTTTACGATCCAAAATTTAAAAAGGATCAAGTTGTAAAACAAACAGCGGTAACGACGCCCACATCAAGCGGCGGCTCAAGCGCTGCGGCTTCGGCAGACCAAAACGGGTAGCGACCGCTATTGTCGACATTCACCGGGCACGGCATCTCAACAAACGGAGGTAAGCCACTCGACTTTAACCAGATCATGGCTGTGTGGTAATATCGAGCAAGTCTGCCTTAATCCATCTATTGTTGAAACTGCGGTCGGTACCGGTGCCTTTGGTTTAGTGCAGTGGACTGGGCCGCGCAAAAGTAAGTTTTGCCTTTGCAGATGGTAGGGCGGCCAGCGCACCGACCCTAAGGTTCAAATGGAATATGTTTATCAAAGAGCTAGAAACCACTGAAGCGACAGCGGTTATGCCACACTTTAAAGCGGCTCCAGTCTACACGATGCAACAGTGGCTTGGGCTCAAAAAGTTTGAACGCAATATGGGTGCTGCGGCAGAGGCAGCATTAGCTAAACGTCTTGCTAACGCTGATGGGCTGAAACGACTAAAGAGTCGCAAGGGACGATGTTAATAAAAGGCTGAGCAACAAAACCCACATCATCGTCAACCGATGGTAGTGATGGCGCCCTCTTCACCAGGCGGTAGTAAAGTGTAACAGTGAGTGACAACGCCGCCATTTTCAGGAGACATTCACTGGCAACAGCACGACAATTCGGCAGCAGCGAAAAGCCAGAATAACGCAGCACCTCTGTTTCTGCAGCTAAAGCCAGCCTACCGAGGCACGGTGAAAAGCATAACGAGCTTGCGGATGTCCAGCAATATTACCGACAGCGCGCGCTTCGTTTCGACGCTGTTATGTGCGTGCTTCGGGGGTAGATAAAAGATTTCCACAGTCGCCACCACACGACAAGATGAATACGTGCGTGCACACCCTGATATGTAAGGATCGTAGAAAGGCCGTGACGTATCATGTTTCGACCTGCCACCAGGTGATATCGCCGGTTTGACCATGCAGCATCGCCTTCTTTAATGGTGGATCTGGCAAGGACGATGTCACGACACCTCATGCACTCAGCACCGTGCCATATGTCAGCAATAACATCAATACTTCATGACAGACAGCGGTGGGCCCGCCGAGCGCATAGCTTTGCACACCGTCGACTCGCGTTAAGTCTGGATTAACAGAAAATAAATAAGGTGAGAGGCTTTGTCATAGTGCACTGCTAATTTCACACCGAAACAAATCGCAATCGCCGGCATTGAGTGCGCTTCATGCACTGTGGCACCTCTCATTTTGCTGCCGGGTGCGAGAGATGAACAAAGGCGATAGTAGTCGCCACCAGCTTTAGAAGCCAGTGCTGCGGCCAGCCGCGTTCATCGGTAAGAATAAAGGAACCGTTGGCGCAAAGAGCGCGCGAGCGCCTCTCTCAGAGCAAATATGCTGCTTTGCCTTTACCACCGCTAGCGATTTCGAGGGAAGAAGCGCAAGTAGAAATTTAAAGACTGGCTTATGATGGGCTAGCCATCAATCTGCGGCACGTCTAAAAACTGAAAGCGGCGCACAAAGCCGACAACTCGAAACCGTTTGGACAGCTGCAGTTTACGGGCAAAGGTAGCGCAAAGTGATTGCTAATGCCCAGACATGACCCGCTTTACCAAGTGAGTTGTAGTTCTAGCACGCATAGCTGTTCCGGCCTGATACATGTAAATCGCTCTTGCATCCAGATGGTACGACCAAATTCGCGGCTTGTGTAACCGCTTCAGAAGATCACAAACGCAGCAATAATGTTGACGGAAGCCCGCACAAGCAATTAAAGGGCTTCAAATACCTCTCCGGCATTGATACACGAATAAGTATCAGGTTTATATGTGGTCCTAACGGGCGACCGACTCGGCGCAGAAACCAATGATTACCGCGGCCGGGCTATCGTCAAAAAGCTCAGTAATACGAAACCAGTTTTTGTCGCAGCCATTAAGGGCGGTGGCGATCGAAAACAGTGCAGAGACAATTAAAAAGATCTGGCAAAGCAAAGGATACACGACCTTAGTTGATCTAGCCTTTACAAACCCAGCCTACACGCTACGCATACTAGCACCAATCCATCAATCGTCGTTTCAGAATAACTGCACTTCAGCCGAAAACTGCTCCTATGTACGGAGCAGTTTTCATCATCTCTTTCGTCACCAGCTGGCCCAGCCTGCTGCTTCTGGGGCGCGGTTCCGATGTGATAATCGTTGTTGCATCAGTGAGTCACCAAGCGCCGCTGACGGTCATCATCAAGCTCTACCTAAACACGTACATCAAGTAGTGCGACTGGCTGCTTTTCGCTAGCTGCTGCAATGGCAACAATTTCAAGTGGTTTAATTGCTAATGTGCTGCCTTGCTTCACCACGTGAAAGCTATATCGGTCGCAGGAGCGCCATTAAACGTCGCCTGCATATCATCCCGGTGAGGACCGACTGTTGTAAAACCAATGGCGTAATATCTTTTGCCGAGAAGCCCCCAGTGCATCCAGTAATTTCCTGCTGCGTGCTGCCACCAGCTGCGTGACTCTTGAAAGCCGCACGGCATCTGCGGTATCCGATACCTGCTGAAGTATCGAACCAGTTATTCGCTCCGCCATGTACAGAAAACTGCCTGCCAGCCGCGCCTGGGCGATATCTGCTCCGTAACGATGCCAATAGCACATCCATACACTAAATAGCGCATCACCACGCAGCTGCTGCTTTGGTGCGTTTGTTACGTTGCCGCAAAGCCTGCTCATATTGCCGCAGCGACCGCCCGATGCTGTGGCCGATATTGCTTATAATGAACCGGTCCAGCCACCGACGACGGCGTGACGGGGAACAGCAAAGCAACTGCAAGTCGTCTGGCTCGAACAACACGCTGGATACTTGTATGCGCCTCCGGAGCCGATAATGGGTCTGATTATCAATGCAGGAGTGCTTGCGCCCACTGTAGCGCGCCCTGGGTCAAATGTCACCGTTCGCAGTGATTGGCGTAAACTCCGCACATCAGTGCGATACCACGAGCTGCCGTGCGCCAAAACCGCAGCATCATTGCCACGAAACGACCCACCACGCAGAGGCAATGTATGCTCGCCTCATGACGACGTTTTACCCACGTGCACCGTTTTTGCCAATCAGCAGTAGTGACATATCCTGTAAATCTAACACATACTGCTCATGACTGCGAACATGCTGCAACACTAGCGCTGAAATACGCATCGGTTAACTCTTCAGCGGCATAATAATATGAATAAAATCTGGCTGATCAACATTATCGTGAAGCACGCAGGGGCAACTTGCCACTAAACCGAAACATACTCCGGCTACCCTCTAGCACGCCAGGGCGTCATGCCAATAAAGCGCGAATTCAGTGTTACTTGTACCGCACAGCCTCTGCTGCAGCTTCCAGGAATCGTTTTCACCTAGCTCAGAAGCAACCGAATGAACTTTTACCGATTGGCTCACATCGCTCACGTTTACCGTTACACTACCACCAGAATCGCGCGCAAATAGCCCAGCTACTTTTACGATACGACTAAATTCCGCCTTATCAAGCACTGCAGTTACCTTTTTGATAGTTCTGCGTCAGAATTAGCTGCTGATGAGTCAGGGAAGTTGCAAATCGATAAAGCCGGCTCGTAATTTCAATCCCATCAGCGCGGAGACCTGGCGCAGTTCTCATCGAATAACGCTTCAATCTTATCCATATCGTCGCCCAAATTACGAAGCCACTTCTTGCAGGCTCGAAGCCAGCACAATTGATGATACCGTGCTCTCGGTCGCCACTAATCGGCGCTGACTCAGTCGATAGCCATCGGTAGCCGCTAAATACAAATGCCCGTTATGCGAGTGCCAATACACACCGTAAGTACCGGGCGGGCAGCATCGCTACTCGCTGCCATGATCGTTCGAGACACAACGCTCGCTTAAAATCTGCCGAGGTTAAGTTCGTAGCGGATCGCATAATCCTCCTCAATATCTACAGCAGCTCTGGGGAATTCAGTCGCATCCATACCGTGGATTGTCGATGGTACCGATTTAACATGCAATGCGTGCCTTCCACCTTTAAGATTCACCGGTCCGGCCGGCAAGGCTGAACACAAATTCGGTAATGAGCCGCGCTGGCTGTAATTTGCCCAGGTTACTCATTTTAGCACCAATATGCATTGTTGCGGCAATCTCTAGGATTCGTCGCCGCCACAAGTAGCTGCATGCCGTCTGTTTGCAGCAATATGTTGTTCAAAATCGGTAATTGGCTGCGGCCATTCGCCAGCCTTAATAGTTGACAAAAGCTTTCGACAGGTTCTCTTGTAACGGTCAATTCCATATCCTTTTATTATAAATAATCACTAAAGAAAATAAAAAAGTGGAGATGGTTATAAAGCCCTGTGGATATGCGTAAAACCTACTACCTAGCAGTGGTAGTAGGCGGCCAGTAATATGCAAAAGAGCGCAAAACATGCGAATGGGTGTGCCATGTGGCCCACATGTTTTACCAAAGGCGATTATCTGGGCAACACATAGTTGCCACAATCTATCCACAACCGCCGACACTGGCACGCCTTTTTCCCGTGTGCAGATAGAGACGTATCGCGCAGCTTTTCCACAGTAAATACCCAGTGAGATAACTATATTATGAATAAAAAGTACTGGTATGCAATAGGTCACAATTTCCAAGCTGCTCGCGTAGCTATTGTCTAGCTTGCTGGCGGTTTTCAATTTTTCTACCAGTGAATCGCAGTCGATGTGTCTTTGCGGCCAAGATTCTTGGGCGATTTTGGAAAACTAAGTGTAGCTCGCTGCTGCAGTAAATACATGGCAATGTGGCGCGGCATGTAATATGACGACTTCGTTTTGCTGGTGATCTCTTTATGAGTCGATTGAAACCAGCGGGCGGTTTTCGACAATTGCTTTGGCGTGATGTGCTGAGGGCGGGTTGTGCGGGCAGAACCAACCCTTCAGCAATTGAGACATCGGGGTGATACCGCGCATTTCACGAAAAGGCAAAGGATTTGATTTAAAGTGCCCTTCAGCTCACGCACATTGGTTTTACTATGTTGAGGGCAATGTAGTCAATCGTTGCACCGTCTAACTCCAACCTCAGCTAGGGTTAGCTTTTGGCTTTAATAATGGCACAGCGATGTTTCGAAGTCGGGCGGCTGAATATCGGTGCGCCATACCCCAGGCAAAACGAGCTGCGTAACCGGTCGGTTAGCGTTGGATGTCGTGTGGCAGCTGGTCTGAGAAATAATAATTGCTTATTATGCTGGTGCAGAGCATTGAAGAGTGTGGAAGAATTCTTCCTGTGTTTTTCCTTGCCGGCAATAAATTTGCATGTCATCAACAATGGAGTACATCAACATTACGATACTTATCTGAAAAGTTATTTTTCTTTGAGGTAGATACTGTCGAAAGAAACTCTTTAACGAATGTTTCGGTGGAAATATATAATACTCAGGCGCGTGGATTAGCTTTTTGCAATGTAATTACCAACCGCCTGAATAAGGTGCCGTTTTTACCAGACCAACGCCGCCATACAGAAAAAGAGCGGGTTATATTTCGTGCCCGGGGTACGCGCGACAGCCTGGCAGGCATTAAAAGCCAGGTCGTTACTCGATCCCACGATAAAATTATCGAACGTGTAGCGTGGGTTGAGCGTTGTGTTTGGTTGCGCCGCAGTGATCGATGATAGCCGAGCAGCTGTTGGCGCAAGCGGCACCCTGAATCATCAGCAGTAATTGGCTGCTTTGGCTGCAGCGAGGCTGTTGTTTCACGGTTAACGACGGTGCGGCGGTGACTGCTTGAGCCAACCTCAAGGCGCAATGTTGGGTTAGGTATACCGTTTTTTTCTAATAAGGCAATAATTTGTGCCTTTGTGGCGGCTTTCAATTTGCGCTTTTGCGAGACATTATGCACGCTTAGTACAATGACGTTATCGTCTTGGCGAACGAAATCGTACGCGGCGCAAGAGCGAACATGCTACTGGCACAGTCAGCTCGAGTTCACCCAAGACACTTTGCTAAATTTTTCGGTCCATTAAAAACACTCACCCGTTCTCCCACGCCGACTACGTTTGTTTGATTTACTTCACTTTGCTTTTCATATTGTACGCAAAAGGGTAGATTTTCCACAAGAGAGAAACCAGAGAGACAGACAGCTGTGCTAAAAAGACGGCCGATTCGACTATTTCCCACAGTAGCGACTACCACTGTAAATATTGTGAAACAAACTGACTTATGGTGGATAGTATTAGTTGACATTACGCTTATGGTAGGCGGTGCACTTGCATAGCGACGATATATTGGCGCTAAAATGCGCGGATATGCCAAAACGAACATACCAACCACTACTACAAAGGCACCGCGCACGGACTCACGGATTCCGCGCTCGTATGTCAGCTCAGCGGACGTCTGGTGCTTGGCGCCGCCGCCGCCTAAAGGGACGCGCTAAAGTCTCAATCTCACGGGCGATAAACTACCACAATTGCTGCAGTAGTTTTTGTTTTGCAGTAGAGCTTATAGCAGAGTGGTATTTATTGGGCGGGCGATGGTATACTAATGGGGTATGTTACAATTCCAGAACCGGTTTCACGGTCGTAGTGTCTCAAGTATGTGTATAAGCATGGCGTTAGATAACGTTCACGAATGATCACTGTGCGTTCAATTCACAACCCATGTCGCCAGCATGCACGTTTGCTGTTGTCGTAAGTAAAAAGATCTTAAAAGAGTGCGGTTGACGAAAACCGAATTCGCCGCCCGCGTATATGAGAGTTGATTCGGCAGGAGCCTCAGGCTTAAGCCATCGCACGATAGTAGTGGTGCTAATATTTTCAAGTGATGCGGGATATGCCGCTTTGCGATCTGCAGCGATATGCAGCTTGCTGGATCGTGCTGGACTCTGCCGTGAGCAGTAGTAGGCGCTTCGCGTCGCCGCTAGGTAAGTATGGTATAATTATGTCCACAGAATAACAATCGGTGGTTATGTTACATACCGCTGAAACATAGAAAAGGATACCTCGTTGCATGCTTGAAACACTATAGTGCAGCCGATTTTCAACCTTTTGGTAGCAATTTATAGTATTATACCTGGGTTCGATTTCGGTATTTCAATCATTTGTTCACGGTGTTGGTGCGGCGTGTGTATGGCCCGCCACTGCGGTCGCAGCTTCACATCAGTCACGGGCGATGCGTAAAGCTCTGAGCCAGAACTTGCTAAAAGCACAAACAAACAACACAAAAGATAACCCGCAGGCTCGTGGCTACGCCATGATGGAGCTGTCATAAGCGGCACAATGTTAAAACCGTTCCGTTCTATTGTAATGGCGCTTATTCAGTTGCCAATTTGGATCGGTATTTACCAGGTGGTGCGTATTTTAACGGACCACGCAGCTCACCCTGAAAAGCTTGGGCAGTTGGCATATCCGTTTGTGCAGCAGCTTGGTGAAGTGCAAAGGGTGATTGCGCACCAGAGGCGTTTAATAAAACATTGATTTGGCGTTATTGATCTAACCCGTCATGCACCCTTGATTTTCGCTCACTTTGATGGCGTGACGGTTGTACTCTTCGTTATTGCGCTAATTGGTGCGTACTTGCAGTGGTTAATTGACATAGAACCATGCCGCACACCGGTAAGCCAAAAACCTTCCGCCAAATTATGCAAGAAGCTGCAGAAGGCAAACAGGCTGATCAATCAGAGCTTAATGCGCTTGTCTCATGCAAAATGACTGGTATTTTGCCGTTCATGATGTTCTTTATTATGATTAGCGTGCCGGGTGCGTTGGCGCTATACATGGTAGTGTCTAACGTGGTGGTTTATTTCATGCAGCGATTGATTTTGCGTGAACCAAGATGAACTCAAGAGTTGCTGGCAGAGCAGAAAGAAACGCTTGCGATGCGTGCAAAGAGGGCGGAAAAAGCGAGAGATTGTCGCACCGGTACGAGCCAGAAAGAGTGGTAAAGGTAAAAACAGACCAGCAAACGTCTGAGACAATATTTCACACGGGTGCAGTAGAAAAACTAGGCAAACGTAAAAGAGCTAGTAGCTAATGACACGGGAACAAGACAGTTATTTTCTCAAAAGTTCATCGAAGATGTATTGACCTTTTGAGCTAAATACTAGCTTGCTATCAATTTCAATTAGTCGCGATATTATAGAGTAGATGTGCTGCATAATAGAGAGTCGCTGCTGATTGGTCGAAACACAGAGCGCGTCGTTGCCTGCAGCACCTCCTTTCTGCTGCTTTTGCAGGCACATGATAGCCCTGTGGCTCGTGTTAATGTTGATATTCGCTGATTACAAAAAGCAGCGTGCTCAGGTGCTCGCTGAGTAAGGCTCGCGGCTGGATCGCAGCAGGTGCGTGAAACAGGGCCAGCGCAGGAGGTGTCGCTAATCCTGCCGATCGACGTACTGTGCACCATGTGGCAGAGGAGTTTAGCGATATTTCAACTACGCCTGAAGGCGAAGGTCGCGATAGGGTGCTGGTAATCGAGCCAGCTGCCTAATACGCGGTGAGAGCGTAACTCTACCAAAACCACCAAAGTAACATTTGGTGGTTTTTGTTCTAGACATACGTTTCATGAGCAGCGTTTTTGCCACTCGTCGGCGACAATCTTGCGCACTCATGATGAAGAGGTTTTTATTAAAGCGGCGGGCTTTTTGGGCGAAAGTGGTGGATTGAAGGTTGTCTTTTTCGGCTTTTTGGATGGCCTGAATAAGGCTATCTACTGTTTGCTCATGGAATAACACACCGCTGACGCCATCTTGCACGATATCGAGCGTGCCACCCGTTGCCATACCCAATGACCGGTGCGCCAGCAGCAAGGGCTTGCACCTGAACGATACCGAAATCTTCTTCGGCAGGAACAAAAATCCTTTGGCACTATTTGGCGCCTTGGTAAGCTCAGTGTCAGAGGCGTCACCAAAGCGGTCGGTGTAAAATTCCACAGTAGGGCCAGCCATGTCGACGAGTTGCTGGTGCTGACTGCCATTGCCAAATACCATGAGCAGTACACCAAGTTTTGTGGCTGCAGCAACGGCTAAATCGATACGCTTATACCGGGCACCTGGCGGCCCAGCGCGATGTAATAGTCGCTGCGCACTTCATTTGGAGAAGCGATCGAGCATCACCGGAGGGATACCACCTGTGACGGGCGATGGTAATGGGTTTTAATGCGGTTTGCGACTTCGTGCGAATTGGCCAAAAATAGGTCAACGCGGCGGGCTGCTGCCAGGTCTTGGCGGCGCAGTGGCGGCACGAGTAGCGGCATTGACAGCCGAATAAGTGGATTTAGTTTGCCAAAGCCAGGGTCAGCTTTATATTCGTGATAGTGGCTCCAGTAATAGCGAATTGGTGTGTGGCAGTAACAAATGTGTAGCTGGTCTGGCCTGGTGCCGAACTTGCTCACTGACGGCATGAGCTTGAAGTGATGATGTCAAAACTCACTCAGATCTAGATCACGAAACACTTAACGCTGCAGCACAGGGAAAATTTGTGCAGTTTTTGCGGGCGACGAGGGCGGGCGTTGTAGCCACGTTGTCCGGACATCAAGGTGCTGAAAAGCAGGCATTACCTCTGGGGTGAAGGTTGAAAGTGTAAATAGGTGCTCCAGGAAAAGGCTTCGGCCAGGGCCTAGACGACATCTTCAGCGCCACCATATGTAGTAAAGCCAGTCGTGTACGATTGCTATTTTTGGTGGTTGTTCTTCGTCATTTATTTTTGCTCCTTTGCGGCGGAATACTACAGCGATAGTTTTTGGTAAATTTTTATATCAAGCCAAAAACTCCAGTTGCGGGCGTAGTATAACTCTAGTTCAATGCGTCTCTTCAAAAGCTGAGGTTGCTGCGGCCAGACACCTGCCACAGGCCAGTTGCTCAGATTTAACGCTGTGCAGCAGCGCGGTGCGCGGTTTTATTGATTTTACCTCTTGTGGCAGAATCGGGCGTGGCCCAACTCAGGCTAGCTCCCTGAATCACATTGAGCAACTGCGGCAGCTCATCAAGCGAGGTGACGCGTAAAAGTAGCCAAACTTGGTAACGCAGTCGTGCTTCCACTTTGTGGTGCTTTTGTATCTTTCACAGGTCTGGGCGACCCATCTCACCAAAACTCTTCAACAGCATCTTTCTTGCCGAATTCCGCGCATGCTGGAATTTATACAACAATTAGCTTCGAGAACTGAGTGAGGCGAGCACTTTTGTAGAAAACAGAGGCCAGGATTAAAGATTTTTGCAAAATAATTAGGTGATAAATAGTGGTGATAGTAATATGAGAGCAATAATGCCAGAATAAAGTCGAAGACATTTTTACAATTGCTCTGCAGCCGATAAGCGTTTGGCTAACAGTGATGGGTGCAGCCAAGGAAGATATCAATCGATGTTCTTGCCGGTATAAAATTCTGGCTCTCCAGGGATGAGTTACTACTGAATGTGATGCACCTGGGCGCAGGCCGATAATTTGCTGGTGCGACTCTTCTGAGTCGTATAAATCGGTCTGGATGATGGTCGAGATGCGCAGCTTGGTGACATCATCGAGGGAGCTCTGATTGAGCGAGCGGTAATGGAATGTGGCTGGAGTAATATGCCGTGGAGAGCTGGCTTTGGTCCGGCAAGTGCGACAATTTCACAGCCACTTTCGTATCAGACAGCGTGGCTGCGATGTCGGTGGTGCTGCTGAGTTACCGACGATCAGCACGCGGCGCACATCAACGCCATACCGGAACAGCGCTACGCATAAGGCGGAGGAATTCACGCACAGGGTGACCATACAGCGGTAATACCAAAAGCGCTACGGGTGCTACCAGGCGGGCAGGGAAGAGGCGGGATGCCAATGGCGTACTCACAGCCAATAATACAAGCAAAATACCAATAAAGACACCGATTAAAAATCTTAGACCATTCAACGAGGCGACGATTATGATACCCCAGCTGAGTACAGACCAGGGCAGGCGAAAAATCCCGATCCAAATAGGGGTGATAAGAATAAAAAGACACCAGGTACTCCTGGGCATATACATCTTCAAAGCAGTGGGCGGTGGTCGAGCTGCACGCGGACAATGTGAAAGCCAGAACGAAGGCAGCTACGAGCGTTAAGACATCTGCAAAGATAAAGTAATAGACTGTAGTATTTAGAATTGCGTGACGGCATGGCGTTAGTATAGCACCTTTCAGGGGAAGGTGCGATATAATGGCAATATGATGAAGCGAGAGAATAGAACAGGGTATTGCGGTGGACGATAGCAATAGTGATAGTGGGTGTTTGTGTGCATGCGCCGCTGTCTGTGGTGATTGGTGTGCACGTGTACCAGCGATGGCGACGCCAGTGAAAGCTTGGAAGGAATTGGTGCTGATCGCGGAACTAGCGTTACTGCTGTGGTATGGCCTGCGGTATCATCCGCAGCGGCTGCGAGCAAGGAATTACTGGAAGCGTAGTTTGCCACTGTGAGCTCAGCAGTTGCTTTATGGCAGCCACACGGGGGTTAGTATGCTGTTATTTCATAATGGCCTGCAGGCGATGGCGGCTGGGTTTTTAATTGATGTTCGGGCGGTGCTGGCTTTTTAGCGCGGGCTACGTGGGTGTTCTGTGTGTGCCACATATGTGGACTTATGTGCGGCGCAGTTTGTTGATCGGTGCAGTGATTGTACTGGGCTTTGGCTGCCTGCAGCTGCTGTTGCCACCGGATAATTTGAGCAGTACTGGCTGTGATAAAACCAAAAACATTGCGCCGTATCTAACAGTAGATCAAAACAAAGCCTATGTGCGCATTAACAGCACACTGCAGGGGCCAAATCCGCTTGGAGTATATGCTGGTAGTGTGCTCGTTATGGCGCTGGTGGCGACTGATATACAAGCTGCGTCAGAGCGAGGGCGCAAAGAAAAGAAAATATTGGTGGCTGGTGGCACTAATATTAATGGCCGAGGTGGTGCTCTGGGGTGAGCTATTCGCGTAGTGCACGAAGTGGGTGCGGCGGTAGCGGCGGTAGCGGCGCTACTATATGTGGCGTGATAAATTATCGTGGAGAGTGGGACTGCGGCGGCAATGGTGACGTAGCGCGGCGTTGGGGCATTTGTGCTGCGAGATTCATCGTTTATTTCACATGTCGTGCTACACAAAAACCCGCACGAGGCTAACCAGGTTGACTCCAACGAAGGCCATGGCAGTTCACTGCAAACTGGCATTACCGAGCTGCAGTCACATCCACTAGGGGCTGGAGTTGGTACCACTGGTTCAGCTTCATTGCTGGGTCGGCGTCCGGCAATGATTATGAAAAATCAGTATTTATGTTGTAGCATGAAGTGGGCTGGGTGGGGCTAGTTATATTTATGGCCTGGCTCGGCGCAATACTGGCTGATGTGTGGCGAGTGCGGCGCGCATTTCCTATGGCTGCAGTAGGGGTGCTTGCCAGTGGGCTTATTTGTATAATCACCGGCATGCTACTGCCAGTCTTTGTTGACGATACAGTGACAGTGCTATGGTTTGTATTAGCAGGGGGCCATATTGGGTAGGCGACCGAGGACAGAAACGATATAGCCTTGATATTGTAGTTTTTAATGTTGATAAAACTGGTGTGGACCCTATATTTAAGAATAAAACTTTTCATAGGAAGGTAGGCATCATGAAAACCGAAAAATCGAAAAGAAATTTTTCTGGAGCATCATCCTCTCAATTCTCGTAGGCGGAGTAGCCTGGCTAACCATGCAGAATATTTCATGGGGTGTAGTAGACCCCGCGAAAGTCGGTCTCATGTTCGCAGTAATCGGCCTCATTTCGCTTATCTGGGCTCCTCTTCAATAAAAAACTCCGATAGCTCACGAGCGCACGAGACTATACGTAACGCCAATAGGTCAAAGGAGGAGGTTAAGGAGGGTTATTCATTAGGGGTGATCACCAAGGGTACACCATCTAGAGTGCAGATAATCTGGTGGTTGAATCCAGCACAGTGGTGTATTCCACATTGAGCGAAAGATAGCATAAAAAGCGGGGCCGCGTGGCCCCGTTAAGTGGTTTCACAGAAATATATAGTAATTTTAAATATTTAATGATGTTATAAAGATTAGTATGACATTAAATATTAGCACATAGAAAAATGTAACCTGTGTAACAAAAAGGAGCTAAAAGTATGAGCCGGAATCTTACCCCTGAACCGGTGGCGACGGGCAGCGCAGAAACCCGAATCGGTCAGCTTCGCTGGCGTGAATCACAGTGGTCCCCGTGAGCCGCAGGCGATAAGACTCTCTGTTTGTGCACGGGCTGCTGACGAATTCGGATGTCTGGGGCGAAGTGGTGCAGAATCTCTTCAAAGATTTTCGGTGCGCAACCCTCGACTATTCCCTTGAGTCACACTATTCCCGCCGAGAAGATGCACCCTCACTGTCGCCGAGCTGGCGCAGGCCGTGAACGAAGCGGCAGAACAGCTATGCCCGCACGGGTTTACCCTCATTGGCAGCGATACCGGCGGGGTAGTTTCTCCAGCTGGCGGCGTCGCAGGAACCCGCAGGGCTCAAGCGCTTGGTGCTGCTCTCAGTGCGATACCGAGAATAACTTCTTGCCTGTCGTTACGCTACCTGCAGTGTGTGGCGTACATTCCGGGAACCATGCAGGCGCTCGAGCGGCCCTGCATCTGGGGTGGAGTGCGCCGCCTGCCGGTCCTTCAGGTGGCTAGTGAAACGCAGCTTGACGCCGCCGAGTGGAATAGCATTATTGCGCCGCTGAAAGATGCCGGGGTTCGCCGCGATTTGGTGAAAGTGCTGAAGGGTATTTCTACGAAATATACGGTGCGAGTCCGCGCGGGATTTGGAACGGTTTGAGCATGCTGACCCTGTTTTTGTGGGCCGATACCACGAAGCTGTTCCCGATCGAGAATGCGCGTCGTTTAGCCTCCCGCATGCCGGATGCGCGCGTGGTTCCCGTGCCGGAAAGCTACGCATTCAGCCAGCTGGATCAGCCCGATGTGGCGAACGCCCTGCGAAAGAACTGCGGGGTAGGGAGTAGATAGCCGAGCTACAACGTGCCAGTGCTGGATTAAGCTTATCCCGGTGCCAGTGAATGTCGTCCATGCTCATAATTTCTAATTCTGTGGCAAGGTCCCAGAGCTCATAAAGGGGCTTATCTTGCGAGATATCATAGTGTGCCATAACATTAACAGCCTATGGGCGATGTCGTGCGTGACCACAGCTCCCGGTAGCCGCGCGATAGCAGTGTTTTATAGTAGCTCGCAACCTCCGCTCTGGTGTGGGTGAGGGTTTCTAAGGTGATAATGGGCGTCGAATAGTCGCCAGCTCAGAAACCAGTTGCCGCCAAAGTGGTAACCGATTAGCCATGGTAGATTGATGCTGGTATTGTGATAAGAAAAGAATGCTAACTTCTAGCAGCGGCAGTTGATTGTGTGTGTAAAAGTGCTGCGGTTGAGCGACTGCTTGCAGGATAGCCGTGTCATACTCACGCCCCGAAATGATGAGTAACTACAGACAAAACGCTGCAATGATGATTTATTGGTTATTTTGCTAGCGCATGACCAAAGGTCTCCTCTATCGCGCTGAATACGGAGGTTAAGGGGTGGTGATCGCCAGAAAATATATAAATTATCTTAGGATACCAGTTCTTATGGGTTGTAAGAGTATGTGTATCAACAAACGAAATATAGCGCAGGGTTAAATTTCTATTGTTGGCTAGCTAGGTGCTGCTATATGTGATGTATTTTCTCTTTCAACTTCACGCCGTTCGTAGAATGGCCCGGTAGACAGCTAGTGTTTCACGGGCGGTCGTGAGTAGCAGGCCAGGACACGTTGGCTGTTTTGTACGAGGTATCGCAGGCATATCATCATCGGCACATCAGTAATGGCTGGGCGATATCGTTTGTATCATATGGGTCAAAGAGATTGGGGCAGCGTCACTGTAGACTTCTGGCAGGCAGGTGGCGTTGCTGGAAACGAGCGGTGCGCCATGCTGCATTGCTCTGGGCCGGGAGGCCAAAACCCTTCCATAAGTGATGGAAATACATAGGCGCGGCAATTAGCATATAGCCAATCACGTACCGCATCTTCGACAAAATCGGTGAAAATAATGTTACGATAGCCCTGTTTTTGAAAATGAAGCTTCATTGCGTTGAGCGGCAGCATTTTGCATAACAAGGATAATTTCAGCTCTGGCCGATGGGTGGAAGTAGCTGTTGATGCGCATCGCCAAGGCGGCGGAATATTTTATAGTCAGCTCTGCTGGCCTTATACATAGAATAAAATCACCAAGCGGCTCTGAGTATATGGTTTTTAACTCATGGCGGGCGCAAAACATCAGCTGCTTCGTAGAGTAAAGGCCAGGTTTGCCTCGTGCAGCTTTTGTGAACGATAATAAATCTTGCTCGGTGTGTTGGCGCAATGATGGCTTAGCTGCTATGGCTAACCCAGCGAAGACGCCACGCCCCACGTTAACTGGGTCGTAGACAGCCAGCCAGTTTTGTCTGAGTGTGGGTTTTAAAGCGGCGTAAGGTCGTGAATAGTGGTAACGTGCAGCCCGCGGTATAAAAATTGGCTGCTGCGGCGCTGCAAAAGTGCGACTGGAAACCTGCGCCAAGCTCATCAGAGCTGCTTTTTAAATCAAGCACGACTCGGCAAAAGAGTAGTCTGCGTAATCGGCTGCAACAATATGAAAAATTAGGGTTAGTTGGCCGGTAGAATTGCTTATCTTTGGCACGTACTAAAATAGTGTAGCGATTGGTGCGATCAAGTTGTTCTAGGTAGTGCAGTAGCCGCTCGACGTAGCGCCCCGTAGAGCTGCTAATAATACGAGCGTCAATAGCGATGTGATACATGGTAGTTCCTATGATTTCTTGGTGAAAGTGGTAAGCAAGCGGTGCACTCGGCGCAAGCCAGTTTGGCTATCGAGTGGTCCGGGGTGAAGGCGTGAGTAGAGTTCTTCGGCTTCGATTTGCCGCCATTGCTGAATTTGCCAACGGGCGCGAATAGTGTGGCAATAATAAGAGGCTTTGCAGGGCACCGATAAGCGCTGGTCCGCCTCGTCCGCTGGCAATGGCCTTTACTAAACAATAGAGGTAGCTTAACCAAAACAGCGGCAATAAGCGTGGTAGTAGCTGCAGCGGCGTATTTTGTAAAAGACCGTAGGGGGTTACGGAAGAAGTGGCGAGTAGTTAGGCCAGGTATTTTACGGCTACTGCTGCCAGTGTCATGATAAGAGATAGCCGAGCTTGGTAATATGCTTGGTTGCCGAGCGGTTGTGCGCGGTAGCTGAGGTCGATGTCTTCATACATAAAGTCAGCTCATCGAACAAGCCAGCGCGGCGTAATAATTCGCGCCTATACAGTACATTGCCGCCGCTTGCTCCGAAAATACTCGTTGGCACTAGCAGTTCCGTCGCTAGCTGGTTTACCGCGGCCGCGTGGCCCGGCAATACCCCAGAGTGATCATTAGTTCACCGGTGGAATCGATAGTATCACCAGCTTTATTTTAGAAAATAGCCCAGTAAATATGCAACTTTTGGCTGCTGCATCAGCCGCGCGTAATAGCTGTTCGAGCCAGTCTGTTTTAGCGGTGGCATCAGGATTCACACCTGCCAATAGAGGCGTAGTCATGTTTCAATGCAGTGGAAGCCGCGATTAACGCCACCAGCAAAACCACTATTTTCAGAATTTGCAATAATGTGAACGTGGTCGGTGTCATCAAATTTTGATGAATTTGCTGCAACGAATCATCACTCGATGCATTGTCGACAATCACAATTTTAGGGAGCACGGTCTGCTCTAGCAGGGAATGAACAGAGCGAATCGTATCCTTTGGCATTATTCCCGAGTTTAGACAATAATAGCAGTGTTTGGAGTATTGGACTTTTCCATAGTTTACTACTATATAGTAGCAGATCATATGAGTAATTTTTCTAACAAAAAGAAAATAAAAAGCACTCCTGGCAGAATTAGTTCGGACCGACTTTAAACTACGCTATCAGGGATCGCTTTTAGGATATGTTTGGTCGCTGCTGAAGCCGCTACTGCTATTTGGCATTTTGTATGTCGTATTTGTTAACTTTTTACGCGTTGGTAATGAAATCCAACACTTCGCGGTTTACCTCTTGATTGGTATCGTGCTGTGGAACTTCTTTACTGAGAAATGACGGTGCAAAGCGTTGGGGCGATCGTTAGTCGCGGTGATTTGATTCGTAAGATTAAGATTCCGCGCTGGACGAGTGGTGATTTCAACCAGTATTTCAGCGACTATTAACCTCTTTACTGAGCTTAGTGATTTGTGGCTATTTTTATGGTTGTCAACAAGTACCGCTCACATTGGCTGGCGTGCTGTTATTTCCAGTGTATGTTATTGGGCTATATTTGCTGGCGCTCGGCTTTTCGTTCCTACTTTCGGCGCTGTATGTAAAGTTCCGTGAGTGTGTCATACATTTGGGAAGTTATTCTGCAGGGGTGGTTTTACGCACCACCATTATTTACCCACTGCAAATGGTAAAAATGAGCTGCTCGAGAAGCTACTACTGCTCAATCCGGTTGCACTAGTTATTCAAGGAGTGCGTGATGCAATCATTGGTGATAAGACGCTCAGCTTTTTCGACCTGTGGCACTAACCCGCACGATTGTGGTGCCAGTCGGCTTTACCCTATGGTGCTTGTCGGTGGTTAGCTATATTTCCAAAAGAATCAAAAGTTTTTCGCGGAGAATTTGTAAATGATAGGGAAGACACGAGGTGTCGCGCTTGATGTGCAACACATAACAAAAAGAATTTAAGCTGCCACACGAGTCGCAGAATTCATTAAAAGGGCGCCTAATCAATTTTAATAAGCGTGGCTACGAAATTCAGCGAGTGCTCGATGATATTTCGTTTACTGTACTATAAGAGGCGACTTTATTGGTATCGTTGGGCGTAATGGTAGTGGTAAGAGTACACTGCTGAAGATTATCTCAGAAATCTACACACCTAAAATGGTGGTCATGTAGACGTGCACGGTAAGTTAACACCGTTCATCGAGCTTGGTGTGGGCTTTAACCAAGAGTTATCTGGTCGTGATAATGTCTTTTGAACGGGGGCATTGCTCGGTTTCAGCCGTTCAGAAATTGAAGAGCGCCGCTATGATGACATTGTGGCCTTTTCAGAGCTAGAGCGCTTTATGGACCAAAAAGCTGAAGAACCACTCGAGTGGTATGCAGGTGCGTTTGGCATTTTCAATCGCTATCAGGCGGACACAGACATTCTGGTACTCGACGAGGTGCTCGCAGTGGGAGATGAAGCCTTCCAGCGTAAATGTTTCGAGATATTTTAAAGCACTAAAGCGCAATGGCAAACGGTTGTGCTAGTGACGCACGATATGGCATCGGTTACGAGTTCTGTAACCGCGCTATTTTGATCGAAAAAGAGCAAACTGGTGCTAGACGGTACGCCAGATGAGTGGCAAACCGGTACACGCTGAGTAACCTTGAGGTTAGCCAAAGCAGCAAAAGAAAGAGGATGACGATCGGCCACGACCAGAATTTACGCTGGAAGCTCTGTCTAAGACAGTACTATCAAACGAAGATGAGCTGAAGATTAAACTAACCTACAGTGCATGAGGATGTGCCAGTTGGGTTTAGGGTTTCAGTCATCGATGAGGTGACTAACCGGGCCTGGTTCGGTTATCGATGATGGATATGTTGATGAGGACTTTGCGCCAGCAGTTACGTCAACTAAAGGGCACCTATAGCTGCACCTATACGCTGCCACTTACAGGGTTTAACGACCGTAATTTTGAAGTAACAGCTGCACTATTCCGCAAGACAAAGAATGGTGAGCTTGTGCCATATGCCTTCACGGGGGAGAAGCAAATTTTACATTTTGTAATTCGTAACCAGAAACGAGGTGACAATGGACTACTTACACGTAAAGGAACCTGGCAACCTAACTGAGATCCAGAGGCGACTTCTCGCGACATATCGTGTGTTTAGCGATTTTTGTCGCAGCCACGGACTGACTTTTGCCGCAGCAGGTGGCACAAAAATTGGCGCAGTACTTTGGCAGGGATTTATTCCCTGGGATGATGATATTGATATTGTAATGCCGTGGCGTGATTACCAGCGGCTGGGGCGGGCTTATGATGAAAAACGCTCACCGCGTGGTCATGCTTGGTTTGATGGAGTGAGTGCGCGTCCTCAGATCAATTGATGGGTAAATTTCTCGATGAACGAACGATGTTTACATCATATAATTCTACCGTTCCCAGAGAGTTTTACGGGTGTGTTTGTCGATGTATTTCCGGTCATTGGTGTGCCGGCGGAGGCCCCCGAGCGAGAATTATTTGTGCAAGAAATAGCTTGAGCTGCGTGGTCGTCTTGATCGCAAGCGTTTGTTTGACGATGGTGAAGAGTCAACGCGTGAGCTCGTGCAGCAGCTTTTATGAGCTAATGAACCGATATGATCCGGAAGATACTGGGTGGTCGGCTAATGTGGCAAATCCGCACAAGGAGTGCTTTTTAACGCAGGAGCAATGGGATATGGCGAAGAGATGGCCCTTCTGAGGACGCGCTTTGTTCCTGTGCCGCGTGAACACGACGCAGCTCAAGGCAACCGATACTCACCTATAGTAAAGATTGGCGGTGGCCAGGACCAAAAAGATTCGCACTCATGAGGACTTTGCCTTGGTTGACCTGCGGCGAAGTTGTCGCAAATACGCGCTAGCGATTGCTGAGCCATCCGTTGCCAGGCATTTTATAAAGAAATATACAAGTGCTATGCAGCGTGTCGTGAAAAATTTGGGGGCAAACTATGTTTGAGATAGGGGATGTGCGTGACGCTGCACAGCAAAAATGAGATGCAACTCTGCTAGCGCGTGACACGCTCGAGCAAGAGCTAGCCACAGCAAAAACAAGCCAATGATACGTTGCAGGTAAGCAGCAGGGAAACGCAGCGGCTTGTCTGAGAAACAGTGGAGCATTTATGTCGAAACGCTATAATCAAATGCAAAGTCACTATCGTGGAAGGTGACGAAACCCCTGCGCGTATTTAATAAGGCAGCTGACAGGAGTGATAACAATAAGGAGTGATATGATAAACAAGAGAGTGTATAAATTCTACACCTACGCAAAAGAATGAGGAAAGCTTCGCAAGGCAGTGAAGACGCGTGATTATGTGGCAAAAGCAGCAACAGCCAATTTTCCACAGCCAATTGACGTAATGGCTGCCGTTGAGATATTAAACGTGCTAATTACATCGATCATCCATACGGCCCACCAGTGGATCAAAAGAAGTTGAAGATTGGTTGGAGTGCTGAGCCCATTAAAGCCCAGGTAGCAGTGGTCAAAATACAATTTGTCGCTTTGCACGCTACTTGCAGCAGCAGGGGCACGATGTTGCTTTTTACCTCTACGAGGCAATTCACCCACAAAAGTGTTGCGCAGGCGGTGGATATTTTACGCAGCAGCTTTCACTTTGATGTAAAGGTGAAGAAAATTGCTGATTATGAGAAGAGTCGGATGCTTTGATTGCGACTGGCTGGGAGACAGCATACCCAGTATTTAATGTTGATACCAAGGCGCATAAGTTTTACTTTGTGCAAGATTTTTGAACCACTCTTTTATGGGCTTGGCTCAAAAGGCGGTGCTGGCTGAAAACACCTACCGTATGGGCTTTTGCATGGCATTACCGCTGCGCCGCTGGCTAACAAAGAAGGTATCGGAATATGGTATGGCGGCGGATTACTTTAGCTTTGGTGCTGATATGGATATTTACCGCTATAAGCCAGAAGTTAAAAAGCAGAAGAAGATTTGTTTCTACGCTCGCCCGGTAACGGAACGCCGTGCGTTTGAGCTGAGTGTTATTGCACTAGATATTTTTCCATAACACCAGAATACGAGATTGAGTTCTTTGGTTGGGACACCGGTAACTATCAAATTCCATTCCCATATAAAAAACCGCGGTATTCTCTCGCCGAGGATGTGGCGCGCTTGTACCATGAATCAGAAGCTTGTTTGGTATTATCGCTAACAAATGTATCACTCCTTCCGCTGGAGCTTTTTGGCGGCGGGCTGTATTCACTGTTATGAATGAAGGTGAAAACAATAGCCCTAGTGCTTGGTGAGAATGACTACGATTCACTATGTACAGCATCACCAATCCAAATGGCAGCAGAGCTCAGTAAGATCGTTGAGAAAGACGATTTGACTGCCCTATGCCCAGGCAGCTAGCGATAGTGTAGCTAATGCATCATGGGATGCGTCATGCGCGAAGGTGAAACTATTTTTGCGCCGTGAGGTACAAGGAGGATAGTATGGCGAAGAAATCAGCGAAACCAACCAAAGCGAGCTGCACAAAAGAAACAGGCTAAGCCGGTGCCAAAGCAACAATCTAAAACCAAAAACTACTCAGCCAAAGCAGAGTAAGCCAACGCCGAAAAGCAAAAGATACCGAAAGCCCGGCAAAGTCTGCTGCCGCACAAAAACCTGCTCAGTCTGCCAAGCCAGCCAGTAAAAAGCACGATGAACTGCCACCAACTGTTGGTAACGGCGCGCTAAGATTCGTATGATATTACCGTGTTTGTGCCAACCTATTTTTGGTGAAAAAGTGTCTTGACGACCCTCTTTAAGATGGTGTTCCGCCAGAAGATTGATAAAGCGGTAGAGGTGCTGGTTTATGACACGAGCTCGAAAGACAAGACGCCGCAAATCATTACTAAATATGCTAAACAGCATCCTAATTTGCGCTGGAAGACTATTACTAGGGGAAGAGTATGGCCATGGCGAAGACTCATTGCGGCTGCATCTCATGATGCGAAGGGCGATCATTGTGGTGTATCTCTCGCAAGATGCGGTACCAGCGCACAACCGTTGGCTGTATGAAAATGACGAAACCATTTTGAGCTGTCGCCACGAATTGATTGGTGTGGTGGGCAAGCAGATCCACGGCCAAAAGACGCATTTCCACTTTTTGAAGCGTGAGATCGCTTCGGTATTTCGTTCGTTTTGGACCAGATGAGGGAACTACGTTTCGTTCTATGCAGATGATTTTGTAAAAATCAGGGAAATTTACGATAAAGTGCCTTCTATTCAGATGCTAACTCAGCGGCACGACGCGACTATCTAACTGGCGAGCTGCCATATAGAGCGTACCGTACGCTGAAGATCAGCTATTTGGCCGTGATATCATTAACGCTGGCTACATGAAAGCGTATGCCTCACGCGGTAATGTACAGCACTCAAATGACTTTACTGTTTGAGTACAAGCACCGCATGTTTGATGAAAACGATGGGCTTGCGCAGGGTTGGCATTAAGGTGGCGGTGCCGGGTAAAGCGGTTTATTATTCGGGCAGTTATTGGTGGCGTGATTCGTGATATTTTCTGGACATTGCGCGATGGTCACTACGGCTGGAAGCGTAAAATTTGGGGCGTTGTTACCGCGCCGCTTTACAACATCGAGAAGTGGCGCGGCGTGCGAGCGGCAGCACTCGCTGATGTTGATGATGATGTAGCTAATGCAGCACGGTCAGCGAAGGGCGCCAGGCTATCAAGAACAAGCATAAGCTAGCATTGCTCTTGTTGATTGAATCGGCTACAATATAGCCAACATGAAATACAAGAACAAACAATCAACAAGCACTATATCAGGGAAAGGCATTCTCACCGTGATCGCCGCAGGTATTGTACTTACGGGGGCGATTGTTGGGGGTGTTTTTCTATGTTACGCCAAAATCTGGCCAGCCGCACCGTGGTACCTCAAGCGAGACGCCGCGTGATGAAGAAGGGCGGAGCACACAGCGCACTGCCGACGAGCAGCGACAGACGAAGGAGCTGGCCCATAACCCAGATAAAAAGCAGCAGGCACCAGCGCAAACTGATCGTCCTGCAGAGGCGACAGCCAGCGCTGAGAATGGTAAACGCAAAGCCTACGCCACAGTGACGAACGTTGGCGTAGAGGGTGATGCTGTGGAGGCCAGCGGATTTATTTCTACAATTGCTGAAGAAGGTGGCCAATGTAAAGTTTGTCTTTTTCGCAAAAGGACCGCAGAGTAGTAAAGAATAGTAGCGGCCTTGCTAATCCAAGCTCGACAACCTGCCGCACTGTACGCTTTGCTAAAAGTGAACTAGGCAGTGGCACCTGGGCAGTGACGCCTGAGTACGACTCCCCTGGAGTGCAGGGCAATAGCCTAAATACGATGGAGATACAACTGTAATGTGGGGGCGCCAGGGGGAGGCGGCCTCACACAAATCAACATTATATTAGGGGTTATCGCTAGCATTATTGGTGGTGTTTTTGTTTAGTGTGCCAGCGCATGCGGCAATGGCACGAGATTTTCGGCCAGGCAATATCATCGATGATGCGGTATTTTACAATAAAGACGCCATGAGCGTGGCGGAAATTCAGACCTTTTTAGATCAGCACGTGCCAGCTTGTGACACCTGGGGCCGGCAGCGCTATGGTAATGGTACCCGCGAACAGTATGCTCGAAGCCGTGGCTGGCATGGAGCACCGTATCCGTGTTTGCAGCAATATCACGAAAATCCACAGACTGGTGAAACCTCATTTGAACGGGGTGGCGGTGCATTTCCAGGCGGTATGTCGACAGCGCAAATTATTTGGCAAGCAGCTCAAGAAAATGGTATTAATCCACAAGTCTTACTGGTGATGCTCAAAAAAGAGCAGGGGTCGCTCTTTACTGACGATTGGCCACTGAAAAGCCAGTATAAGTATGCTATGGGCTATGCCTGCCCAGACAGTGGGCCTGGCTTTTCGGCAAACTGCGTCAGCGCAAAGGGTGGGTTATATAAGCAAATTCACCTAGCAGCCTGGCAGCTTAAGCGCTATAAAGAACATATTCATGAATACCAATACCGCCCAGGTCGCACAAATTACATTCAGTACAATCCAAACCCAGCGTGTGGCGGCAGAACGTCTACATCGAGAATGTAGCGACGGCTGGTTTGTATATTTATACGCCATATGTGCCAAGTGATGCAGCGCTGAACGCATACCCTGGTGAGACACATTGTGGGGCGTATGGAAATCGTAACTTTTTCTTCTTTTTCCATGAATGGTTTGGCGCGCCGCGAGTGAGCATCTAGTTTCGTGCGCAGTGAGCGAGACAGCACGGTGTATCTTATTTCTGATGATACCAAATATCCCGTTAGTGCGATGCATTTTGTGTCGGCAGCATCACGGCTAGGGCAGGTGCAGTTTGTTAGCCAGGGCTATCTTGATGGTAAAACAACTGGGTTCTCACTGACGCGGCTGATTCGATCAAAAAGACGGTACAGTTTACTTTTATGATTCAAATATCAAGCTACCATTTGGTAGCTGCCAGCAAATACCGACTATGGCTATACGTGCGGGCAGTCGATTCGGCTGAGCGATAACCAGCTAGCACTGGTTTAGTGATGGCCCCGATGATGACAGACAGCTACATGACTACGAGCGGTTCGCTGTATAGGTATTCGTGGTGTAAAAATACGAGGCCTTTGACCAGCAAACACTTACGCAGCAGGGGCTTTAGCGGGGTGTATAACCGCCTTGATGCAAGTGGCATTGCGCATTTACAATTAGCACCACCGCTGCTCAGAGGCAGATACTATTGTTGAAGATAATGCAACGGGTAGAGCAGTATTATGTAGATGGTGCGCTGCGGCTGAAATAGGCTAGCTACGCAGAACGCGCGCCCTGGCGTTTACTGGCAAATTCCTGCTGCGGCGATTACACGCAGAGCGTACTACTAGCGCCACGCACGCAGGGAATATGGGATAAGGTGGCTACGGCCGGGCAACATTATTTGCTTGCAAACGGGCAGCTGCTGCCACTAGCGTCAGGTGATGACTTCCAAGGTAGTGTGAGTGAAATTACTCCGGCTGCTGCACAGCTACTGCGTAAAGGCCCTGCCGCGCCTCGGCCGCTGCTAATTAAATTTCCTCAGATGCGACAGTGTATGCATTTGTACATGGTAAGCGCCGACCAGTGCCGGGTATGCAAGATCTGGTTGGTATTACGGGTCAGCAGCAGCCAGTTATTGCAACGCTCGATCAGGGTGACGGTAAAGTGCAAACACCAGAAACGCAAAGCTGACTGGCAGCGCCTGCGTGCGCTGATAAAAATCTCACCAGGATGCGACGGTGTATATGGCAGATGGATTTGAGCGACTAATTCCACTAACGAGCTTTGCTTCAGCAAAAGAGCTTGGGCTATCCCTGGCGGTTCGCTCATTCGCCAAGGAACAGCTACAGAGCTATACGGTTGCTCCAGGGCGAGTGCAAGCGTATATTGCCTGGCCAGCGCCGCTATATTGCTGCGGGTGGAAAGTTATACCATGCGCAGGAGCTGCGAGGATCGATGCAGCCACTGCCGCGTGATGAGCGTACCCAGCAAGCGCTTGCGAACCATAAAGCAGGCGAACTACCAGGCTTTTTGCGAGGCGGTGATGGCACGATTTATCAGCGCAATGCCACGGTGCTGTACCCGATTCGTAGTATGCAAACGTCCGCGCGCTTGGTGGCAATGCGGATAACCTGCTGCAAATTGATAGTAACCAGCTGCTACATTTGTTTGAACGTGGGGCAGTCAAGTAAAAATAAAGACACATGAAGCAAGAAGTTACGACACCAAAAGCCATCACTATTCCAGCGCCTGTTAACTGGATAGCGCAGCCGCACATTATATATGCGACAGTTGCTCTGATTGTAGGGGTGAGCTCATTGCTATTACTCCACCATTCCATGGCCCGGATGAGGACGCTCACTTCTTGCGGGCATATCAGTTGGCCACTGGAAAGCTGAAGCTTGTTACTGCGCAGCAGCCAGGAAGGCTGGGTGCAGAATTGCCAAGTGCAGTGCCAGATATGGTTGAACAAACAGTGCAGGATAACCCAATTCGGGCTATCAAGTAGATACAACCACTGGCACACTAAAGGCTGAACTGAAAAATACCATCGATACACCACAGGAACGCCGGTCGGTGTGGGTGGATACCACAAATACATATGTATATAATCCTGTGCTATACCTGCCAGCTGCAGCGGCCATTACAGTAGTGCATTGGCTGGGTGGTTCTCCGCTTGTTGCGCTGTATGCAGCCCGCGTGGTATCGCTGGTGGCCATCGTGATGTTATTTGCTGTAGCGGTGCGGCTTACGCCACGCCGAAAATGGGCCTTTGCTGCAGTGCTGCTCGTGCCTATGCTGCTGTTCCAGAATGCAGTTGTTTCTGTTGACGGGTTATCGTTTGCGGTAACGGCACTATTTGCGAGCTATGTAATGCGGCTTCGCGAGCAGCGCACCGTGCATAAGGGGCAGTGGTTACTGTTAGCGTTAGCTGCGGTAGCACTGGCAATTGTCAAACTGCCGCTCGTGCTAGCTGCTGCGCTAGCATTCACCTTAATTCGTGGTCGTCGCCATATACTACCAGTGATTAGTATAGTGGTCGTGGCGCTGGCTGTGTTTGCTGGGCAGTGCATGCTGCTAAACCGGCTATATCCAACTGTGCGAATGAATGGGCCGTCTGAAGCTAACCAGCAGGTGCAAATAGACAAACTGGTGCACGATCCATTTGAGTTTTTGCGCGTTACACAATGCATGCATGAACCAATTTGGCGATGGCCAAACGGTAGGCGTGCTGGGGGTTTTTGGTACAGCCGATACCACCTTGCCAATGTGGCTCTATGGTGTGCTACTATTAGTATTAGGACTTTTGGTATGTACTGGTGCCGAGAAGACTCGACCACTACGTATGTGGCAAACGATTGGTCTACTGATAATTGGCGCCACTTACTTTATGGCGGTAAATGGCGCGATGTATCTTACGTATACACCGACAAGTTTTTCTACGTTTTATGGCGGCGTACAGGGGCGATATTTCTTGCCGCTGCTCATCGTTTTGCCGTTATATATGAGTCCGCTGCTGCATATCTCACCGCAGCAAGAACATAAACGTAACCGGGTTTTGATAGGGGCATTGCTGTGCGCAATTGCAGTAGTGCTGTTTGTCGTTTTCCAGAGATATTATTTATACACACCATGATACAATTTTTTTGTTTAACCATTCGTACGCATCCAGCGCGTGTTAAAATTTTTAGTTGCCGGTGGTACGGCTGCCATTGTTGAATATGGCACATTTTTGCTTGGTATCACCCTATTTGGTAAAACTGATTTTCTGAAATTATGGCGCACATTGTCGGATTTAGCCTTGGGTTTATCATCAGCTTTACTGCTAATAAATTTTGGGTGTTTCAGCACGATAGGTAAAAACCAGCACGCAGCTAGCTAAATATATTGCACTCACCTTGATAAACTTACTGAGCACGCTCCTATGCAGGGGCTGATAGGCTGCAGGGCCTCCATCCGCTGGTGGCTAAGTTTTTGGTGATGGGTAGTGTGGCCGTGTGGAACTATTTATTATTGCAAAAGCTCATTTTTCCCGATCAAAAGAAGTAAGCGAGCAAACTTTACTGCTACCGCCCCTATGCTATAATGGGGGCATGACAAAACAGTATGATGATAAAGTTGCCTTTGTCATTCCGGCGTACAATGAAGGGTCGGTGATTCGGGCAGCGGTTGATAGTATTCCTGCAGAATTCTCACGAGATTAGTGTCGTCAATGACGGTAGTAAAGATAACACTCTTGAAGCGCTAGCTGGGTCACGTGCAACTGTTATTTCTCACCCAGTGAACTTGGGGCAGGGGGCTTCATTGCAGACAGGTATTGAAGCAGCGCTAATGAATCCACATACGCAGTATATTGTGACATTCGATGCCGATGGTCAGCACCGCATTGAAGATGTGATTACCATGCTTGAGCATATGGAAAAAAATCCTCGTCTTAATATCGTGCTGGGCTCACGGTTCCTAGGTAAGACGATCAATATGCCAAAGTCGAAAGAGCGCATCTTGAAGGCGGCGATTGCCTTTTCAAATAAAACTACCGGTGTAACATTGACGGACACGCACAATGGTCTCCGCGTCATGACACGTGAAGCGGCTGAGCGTATGAAACTAGAAATGCCAGACTTCTCACACGCCTCGAAGATTATTCACCGCATCGCTGAAGAGGATATGAACTGGGAGGAAGTACCAGTGGTAATTGAATACACCGATTACTCGCGTGGTAAGGGCCAGGCGATGATTAACGCGATTAATATTGTGTTTGATGTGACGCTAGATAGGATGACAAAGAAATGATAATTGCACAGATATTACTTATTCTTATTTTAATCGCCGCAATGGTGTATTTGCTGATGTACCGTGGTACCAGCAAAACCAAAGCCTATAAAAAACTTGGGCTAGTGGTGTTTACGGTGGTCGCTATCTTTTCGGTGCTTGTGCCAGAGATGTTAAAACTGGCTGGCGCATGGCATTGGCATTGGCCGTGGCGCTGATTTATTGCTATATGGCACTGTGGTGGCTTTCATTTTTATGTTAATGAACAACTACCTGAAGGAAAAGCACGATGAACGCCGGTTTGTAGAAGCTTGCATGTAGGTCGCTCTGCTTGAATATGAGTTGCAGCAGGCCCAGCAGCAGAAAAACCGCTCCTGCGAGTAAAGCAGCGTAAAAAGCAGGCTAAAAATAGAAACTATTACGCGCGCGGCTACTTTGCAGCCCGTTTATACATTAAAAACACCACTGCAGATATCTACAGTGGTGTGTGTATGACACGATACCTTTAGCGGCTCATGTGCTGCTTTTCTGCTAGCAGGTCGAAGCAGATAGCGTCCGTAACCGCTGTCAATCAGTGGAGTGGCTGGTTCTTCTAGCTGTTGGTCGCTGAGCCAACCCTTGCGCCAAGCAATTTCCTCTGGGCAACCAATTGAGAGCCCTTGTACCTTTTGGATGATACGAATAAACTCGCTGGCATCCGCCATTGAATCGAAGGTGCCGGTGTCAAAGCCAAGCTGTACCACGTGGCAATACTTCTACATTAAGATCGCCGTGCTGTGAGGTACATATCATTGATGCTGGTAATTTCAAGCTCCGCCACGGTCAGATGGCTGTACTTGCTCGGCATATTCAACCACCTTGTTGTCATAGAAGTACAAGCCTGGAATAGCGTAGTGACTCTTTGGGTTGGCTGGCTTTTCTTCAACCGAGATAGCCTTGCCGTCTTTATCGAACTCTACCACACCAAAAAGCTTGTGGGTTATCGAGCGCGATACGCAAAGAGACAGTTGCACCAGATTTTGGTGTAAAGCGTGCCAGTTGCTGGCCCATACCGATGCGTAAAAAGAGGTTATCACCAAGAATCAGTGCCACTGAATCATCGCCAATAAAGTCTTTGCCAATCCCACAATGCTTCCCGCTGAGCGCGCGTGGCTCTAGGTTTGCACCGTATGATAATTGAATACCAAATTGTGAGACCATCGCCTAGTGCGTCTTTAAATTTTTGCTGGTCAGCTGGCGTAGTGATAACCATAATATCGCGAATACCAGCGAGCATCAGCGTTGAAAGCGGGTAGTAGATCATTGGCTTGTCATAAACGGCCAACAGCTGCTTGTTGATACCTTTTGTAATAGGGTGGGAGACGGCTACCGGTACCGCCTGCCAGGATAATACCTTTCATAGAGGGCTCCTTCAATTTATCTAACGTTAGAAGCTGCGTTATTACTAGTGTACCAACGCAGCTCTATGTGAGACTACTTTACCATAAATAGTATAAAAAGTAAATAGGTGTATTACGGGTAATATCAGGCTACTGAACACCGTTTGGATTCTGGTGCTGCCAATTCCAAGCGTCGCGGCCGCATCGTCGATAGTAAGACGGCTTCCAGCCAAGTTCCTGGGCTGCTGGTAGGACTAGGTAGCAGCTCGCAATATCACCGCTGCGACGTGGATGGATCGTGTAGGGAATTGGTTTGCCTGCAGCTTTCTCGAAGGCTCTGACTACCTCTAATACAGAAGAACCACTGCCAGTTCCAAGGTTGTATACGCGGTGGCCGGTGAAGTCGGTTGCTTCGAGTGCGGCGATATGACCTGTGGCCAAATCTACCACATGAGATATAATCGCGACACCGGTGCCATCTGGTGTATCGTAGTCATCACCAAAGACGCCGAGCTCTGGTAGCGAGCCGGTCGCAACTGAGCGACGAACGGCGGCGGTTAGGTTGTGGTCGTCGCTTGTGGGTTTTCGCCGATTAAGCCCGATGCATGCGCACCGACAGGGTTTGCGTAGCGCAAGAGTTACCTGCAAATCTGGGTTAGCTATGGTAGCATCACGCAATATCTCCTCGATCATGTATTTCGTGCGACCGTATGGGTTGGTGAGGTGTGCGTACCAACTGGTGAGTTTTCGGTAAGTGGCAGCTCTTCTGGTGTGCCATACACGGTGGCAGAGCTCGAGAAGATAATGTGTGGCACCTGAAAATCTTGCATGGTTTGCAAGAGTGACAGGGTTGATTCAAGGTTTTCTGTGTAATAATGCAGGGCTGCTCTACCGATTCACCAACGAGCCTTGGAGCTGAGCAAGATGAATAACTGCCTGGAATGAATGCGCTGAAAAGAAATGGCTGCGAGAGTGCCTTCTGGTCGCGAACATTGGCGGTGTAACAGCGAGGTTTGTGCCCGGTAATTTGCGCAATACGCTCGAGCATTGCTGGGGAACTATTACTAAAATTATCAACAATCACTGGCGTGAAACCGCGTCGATACAGCTCAACGGCAATATGTGATCCAATATATCCGGCACCACCGGTGAGTAAGATTTCGGCTGCTGCATTATAATCCTTTCGTTACAGGTAGCATGTGTTGTTAGTATAGCACGTGTGGCCGAGGGAGTAAAACTACTTGACGCCAGTATGCGCAGCTAGTATACTACCACTGTATTCCCGCGTAGCTCAGTGGTAGAGCGGTTGGCTGTTAACCAATAGGTCACTGGTTCGAGCCCAGTCGCGGGAGCCACGTTTGTATAAGTAGCCCCTCGTTTGAGGGGTTGTTTTTATTTGGGATTTTATGGTATAATATAGCTCTGGTGATGAATTAATATACAAGCAGGAACCTGGTAAATCATATAACCTAGAAAATCTTACCAATAAGAATGGGGCAGGGCTACCAGCTCGGACAAGGAGGGTAGTGGCTGTTAGTACGAGGCAGGGAACCGAGATATCTTCTATTAATAAAAGATTTTTCCAAAGAAAGGTAATAAAATATTGAAAATTATTGATATCCTTCATGAGTTTTATGGTGATTTTGATTTTCATTAAAGAAAAATGGAATAGAGGGACTATGAAGGTCTCCTTATTAAGACAAAAGGAAGAGCAAAATATAAAAGGTGTCGTTTTAGCAAAGGGACACCCAAAAAGAGAAAAGCTACTTTACAGTCTTTTGGAAAAAGGACCGAAAATAATAATAATGTTCCTTATACTAATGAAGACTTGGGTGATGAACTTGTTATTGTCGTAATCGACAGCTACAATAGTGGGCTATTTATTATCCCGAAAGAGGTGGCAGTTAATAAAAGGATTCTCTCTACAAGGGATAGTAAAGGGAAAATGGCAATGCGTTTTATCCACCTTGTGTACAAATTTAAATAAAACAGCTCAGTCAACGCAAAATGGCAGTTAGAATACTTTCAGAGTTTATAAAATTTAGGAATTAAGTATATTTTAAATAAATATTGGCAGAGGCAGTGATATACTGCACAAAACCTACCCAGATAATACTGCGAGTATCTTGGGATGCTAACTCAGACGGAACTACATCTGGGCGTCATTGGTCATCTCAAGGCGATCGAAAAGAAGGAATGGATCGCACAAGCCAGCACACGCCTCCAAGCGATGCGCGTCAGGATGATTTTAATGACGAGGGCAAAGTATGGAAAATAGTAATGTAAAGGTGATAAGACCCCTGCTAGGGATAGATAACCTATCTAGCAGAGATTTTTCTAATACGATAAAGGGTAAATTAGATAGTATATAGTGGACGCAAGCAAGGAAGAGAGTGTACGACGAATATAGGTTTTTCCGGGATAACTACGGTGGATATAATATACTCGAGAAGTTAGATAATTGGGCTGATGAAGTACGACAGAACATCAATGTACTAATAAAAGACGATGAGTATAGTAGTAAGGTCGCGGTTCGTCTTATTGAGGAGATACATAGGGATGTGACGTTTTTCCAGCCATGCGAATTTCCATTGCCTTATGCAATATTACAGCATCTAGAAGGTATTATAATGGGTTATGCTACTAAGAAGGCGGATTGGTATCTGATCCTTAAGCTCATTAAAGAGCTTCGCTATGAGGCATGTTATGCACCAGAGAATGAAGAAGATTTTGATCCGGACATAGAGCTCCTTGAGTTCTCATATACTGTGCAGGATAGTGTAAAATATGGCCAGAAGGTTGCAAAAGATGGTGAAGAAGGACTGAATAACTACCTTAACCAGTGTGCAAAAACAATCAAGCTGCTTGGGATATATACTATTATGGCGCACCCACGAATCGCAAATGCAGTGGCTGATCTATTGATCGCTCCATTTGATGGTTATAGTCCAGGAAGAGACGCCGAGTATATCCCTGTTGCTAACATTGTCTACCAATACGCCATTCGGTTGAAGGCGACCCCCACTAATAGTCGCCTGTGGGAAGGGATTTTAGCAGCAATAGATATATTACGCGGAAGAATATATGAAAAGTCAGCAGAATAAATAAAGAGGGTGTTGTTGGCACTCTGTAGAGGCATGGAAATGAGCCTTGTCGCTACTAATCCCACCCAGAAGGTGTATACTAAAGACATGATGAAGGGAGTTTTGCAGCGGCTCACGCAGGTGCCGCTTTCACGGTTATTTATAGTACTAGCACTTGTAATTGGTGCGGCTTTGGCGGTGCTAAACCCACCGATGACAGTAGTAGATGAAGAGAGTCATTTTTCCGGAAGCGTATGAAGTTGCACAGGGAAACTGGAAGACAGATCGTCAGGCTGATAAAAAATATGGTGCAATTATTCCTAAAAACCTGGCGGAGTATGTGTATGGCAATAAGCAACATGCCTTTCAAGATCCGACGGTGCGCCAGGGCAATGAATACCAGCTATTTGGCGGCCCACTAGCGGGTCAGCGCCCAGACGAACGCCAAAAAGTACAGGTGCTATATAATGGTGCCGCTGTATATTCGCCTGTTGTGTATTTGCCACAGGCTCTGGTACTAAAGCTGGCGCTCTGCTGCAGCTACCAATGGTGTAGCTCATTTTGCTTGGCCGCATCATCAGACTACCTGCTATTTATTGTTTGTGGGCTGCTGGGCTCTGAAAAACCATCGAGCGAGGCGCTTACATTGTTTTGTTGTGCTATTGCTGCTGATGGTTCTGTTTCAGGCTATGTCGCTATCGGCTGATACGCCAACGCTGCTAGCCACTGTCGTGGCGTTTCACGTTGTTATAGAATATACTGGTGCGTCGTACCCTGCGGTGGTCGGCAGAGTTACGCTACTCATTATAGCCAGCACCGTTATTGCGCTGGAGTAAGGTTGTATATTTGCCGCTTCTTCTAGGGAGCCTTTGGTGCACTATGGTTTGTAAAGAGCGTTAAAGTCGTCGGATTCGGGGCGTACATGCCTTGGCGTTGATTCCTATTTAGTTGCGGGACTTGTCGCGGGTGGGTCATGCACGATAGCTTGGTCACGTGTGAATCATGAGTGCTGTTGGCATAGTCAGGCACTGTTTGAGTCAAGCAACGCAGGACGATTTCATCAAAAGAGCGGCTGCAGTATATTGCGGAGCCATTTACCAGCCTTTGCGGCATGATTTTTCCTGGCTAATACATTTGCTATACAACGACCGCGATGCTGGCGTGAGTAGTATGATTGGGCGATTAGGCTGTACCGACTGGCGAAGTGACGTTTTCCCAACCTGGGCGGTTGCGCTTGCTTATGTCATCGCTAGGTCTGGCGGCCTTTACGTCGTCAGCCAGATGATGCTGCTGTGCCGCTATCTCGTCGCCGCCGTAGGGTGCTCGCTACTCTTGTGGGGCCTGGCCATTTCGCCACGTGCGTCGGCACCTGCGTGCTGATGTATCTTATCTTGCAGCAATTGGTAGTGGTAATATCAGGGGCGTGCAGGCGTTACTTTGTTCGGTGCTACTATAGCGCAGCCGCAGGCGTGTGCTGCTAGATGCGAAGTATATCATCTTCACGACACACCCCAAGTCAAGGCGATTTATTGTTATTGGCACAATGGTAGACTGCGCCTGGATTGTGATCGCTTATTATCGAGTGGTTGTACCGGTAATGTTATCGCTAAATACGCAGTAGGTATGGATGTTTATACTGCAATGCCGCCTGAGTGGTATATGACGTCATATATACTGCATGATCAGCACATTGCTCATCAGTCGCAGATATATGACGGCTGTTCCATGAGAAATAGAGTTAGGTGCAGAAGATGACGGCAGTGATGGCCATGGCGGAGCTTCGCCGAGCTTCCTACTATAACTGATTTCTTGTATTGACTCATTGCTGGCTACAGCGATAGTATACCTGGGCTTACCGATATGTTTTGTCGTCGATATTCGACGGTACTTTCCAGCTATTGCACGCATTGCGAAGGCGTTCCTTAATGGAGCTTCGGCGCGGTGAAAACTGTGTTGATGAAGAGAAACGCCAACAGATCAAGGTGAACCGAGGCTAATGTATCGCAATGGCAAGGGACTTCGCCAGGGTCTAAACCTTTTGCGTGTTTCGCTGCGTAATGTACAGTACACAAAAACGTAAGCGCAACAAGCACAAGGTAGAGCGATATCATAAGCGATATCAGAACAACTATATGAGGATCTCTGCTTTCTTAGCCACATCTATAGATCAAGAAATGCTTGATAAGTGCAGTAGTAATGGTTTTTACGACGGTGATGCAAAAAGTATTCTGATGTGCGCAGGGATCTTTTTGGAAAAGGCTAATTTTTCAAATGGTTTAAGTGCGGAGTTCAGGTACGACCGTAATATGCATCTTATGCATATATTTGTAGAGCCGGAGATGGTTCAGCGATATAGACTGGTCTCAGAAGGCCACGGGCACCAAATTATTAGTCAGCAAGCGGTAAAGTACTATGTGATCCGCATGACCTGGTGAAGCTCATGGTCCGCAGAACTGCTGATCTGCCCGTCTCAATGGCTTATTCAGCAGGCTATTCGCAGCAAAAATCAGCAGGCTTCTCAGTCTATCGACCGACAGTCGCTGGCAACGTTAGAATCTCGGCATCGAGAAAAGTAGCGGCGTGAACAGCTACGCCCCACATAATGAAGAATGGTAAAATCATGACATAACGCGAGTCTCTCTTTTACCTAAATCTTCGGGCAATGGCCACTTACTGCCAGTGTACAGTAAAGGGGTTTTGCTGCCTATAGCGAGGGTAAAATTTAGGTAATGTTGTATAAAATATATGAACAGCTATAGCAAAATAAGCTGTTAAACCTATGGTTGATGTAAAAATTATAATAGACTGTCTATTATGTGTATGAGGGTGTAATTACCCCGGAGAATGGTGCAATACATAGGACTAACAGAGGGCGCTGTAAAAATAGGCTGGTTTATTGTTTGATGGGTTATGCAAAGGGTATAATAAAGATAGCTACACGAGTCACGTGTGGCGGCTCGCTTTGACAAATGAAAGATGAGGTGATGGTATAGACATGCGCAACAGGAAAAGACACTGACATCAAGGTCCAGTATCAGCTACTCCAGTTGGCCCAATCAATGGGTGTTTTCTCGAGCGTAGCGCTTAGTTTTAGCAATGGCTTCTAATGTGCTAAAGTTTGTGCATTTAGTGCGAGTTTTGGGATGTTCGTTTCCGGGATATCGTCAAAAATTGTTGTGTTCCCCAGAGTAAGGAGGGTGGCAAGAGCTGCTCACCGAACTAAAAAGTGCAGCAGTGAAAAAGCGGTGGCTGCTAGCCAGGCTGCTGAATCATCTTGCACTGAGGCTAACAAGCTAGTGCAAATTGCTGAAAAAGTTCCGGGAGGCCGAAAGGTTGTTTCTAACTGGGAGGAGCCTATAGTCTTCACAAGAGCACTTGCCAGGAAGGCCCTTCGCAAGAGGATGCAGTAAGGTCGACTGTTGAGGAGTGTTTGACAGGGGCGAGGATGACTACGTTGCTACCATGAACATTAAACAAAGCGTGCCCAGAGCGATAAAGCAAATGCAGAATACTACGAAAAGAGCAGATTGAATACACGAAGCAGCTTCGTAGGGAAGTATAATCCTCTAAAGCCGCGCCGTCTGTACAAGAAAGCGGTTAAGACCGCAAAAGAACAACAAGAATAATGCTAAAAAGAAGCTGAGCTTCGTTTGCCGGCTGCACGCGAAGATCTTCTTACTGCGCAAAGTTTACAGCAGCAAGCTGTAAACGCGTGTGCTGACTGGAGTGATGAGTTACTTCGGCGGCAGGGAGCTTTGCAAGATGTGGTATAGTCTTTTGCGCAGAAATGGAGAAATTGCACTCTGTATGGTCTGAATGGAATATACTAATGATAGTGATCATACCCATCACCGTCGGTTATCGATCAGTGTGACACTGCTGCACGCTCGGTTGATTCTGATTCTGGCAGCTACCCGGGAGGCATTCTTCGTCGAATGCTTATGCCGTGTCGAACCACCCGTCGAGCGCACGCGAGATCGGTCCTGAATCTGTGGATAGGGGCCGACTCAGGGTGATTCCTACTGTTTCTGCATAAAACCGAGAGGAGCCCCCTTGTTGCACGGCGTGTGACGAGGGGTTTTCCTGTAACAGGCGTGCGCTAGAGCTTTTGAACAAGATGGCTTACATTACGGTGACTCGTGGTATACTAGAGCTAATTACATCCCAATAATGAGGAGGTTTATATGAAAATAGTAGTTGTGAGTGGTTATTTTAACCCGCTTCATGGTGGTCATTTAGATATGATTGAAGCAGCAGCAGAGTTGGGTGATAAGGTTATTGTTATCGTTAACAACGATGTACAGCAAATACTAAAGAAGGGTAAAAATTATCCTAGATGAGGCAAACCGATTGCGTCTACTTCGCTCGTTGAAGCAGGTGGACCAAACGGTATTGGCGATCGATGAAGACCAACCGTTATTAAGACGCTTGATATGATTGCGGGGGCGGTACCCTGGTGATGAGCTAATTTTTTGCTAACGGTGGCGACCGTAGCGCACCAGAAGTCGTGCCAGAGCGTGAGAGTGTGAGCGGCACAATATTACCATGAGTATGGCGTTGGTGGTAGCGAAAAGGCGAGACTCATCGACTCGCATTAACCAAGCCAGCGGCGGCGAAGCGTAAGCGAGCAGGAAAATAAACCCCACATAGGGTATGTGGGGTTTTTTGCTGGGTTTTAAAGTTAATTAGCCGTGTAACGCGTGACTGGTAGCGCTCTAAGATCATCTCTGCCAATCTCGGCTTTGCGGAAAGCCGGTTGCATGCAGCAAGGCTCATATTTGGTTTAGCTTGGGCGTGGTGCAATACCTTCTTTGCCAGCAAAGTATTCTGCTGTTGTGGTGTCAGTAACGCAGTGATATTTGTGCAACCGGCTGCCGAGAAGACGCGTCGAGCAATGTCGGCCCAGCTCACGCAGTGGGCCGTCGTTGCGTGTCATTATGAGGGATGCCGTCAGGCAGCGTTGCTACGAAACAGGTGATCAATGGCAGCACCAGTTCGCCCGTAAAAGGTAAGGCGACCGATCTGGTCTGCAACAACAGTTGGCTCGATGTGTTTTCAGCCAAGCTAAGCATGATGCCAACAAAGTTTTTACCTTCGCCAATAACCCAGGTAGCGCGCAAGATGTAATGTTTTTGGGTACGGTGGCTGCTAGCGAGGTCTCCAGCAGCCTTGCTGGCATAAACGCTTAATGAGCTAAATGGTTCATCTTCAGTGTGCGGGCCTTCGAGTCGTACCGTCAAACACTAGTCACTCGAAATATGAACCAGCGTTATATCTTTTTGGCGGCAGATGGCTGCTAGGTTAGCAACTGCCTCAGCATTAATTTGCCAGCTTGCAACGCGCCCGTCTGCAGTTTCAGCGCCGTCTACATTGGTGTAGGCAGCAGCATTTAAGATTGTGGTAATACCAGACCAGTCGAAGTTTTGCACTGAAGTTGGGTCGGCAATATCAAGTTCCATGCGGTCAGCAAAACGTGCCCGTGGGTATTGCTGGCGCAGTGCGGTGCCTAATTGGCCGTTGGCACCAATAATAAAGATGTGCTATCGTCCATTACTATACACCTCCATTGGGGTGACATTAGCGAGTGGTGGGTGCTCGATATCCTTTTGTGAGAGAATTGCCTGCTCTTTGGCGATTGGCCAGTCGATTGCAAGCTCAGGGTCAAAAAGATTCACAAACGTATACTGCGCATCTGGTGACCAGTGGGCGTCGACAAGGTAGGTGTAGGCGATGTTGTCATCGAGAGCTTGGTAACCATTTTGCAACGCCTTTTTGGTACGTAATAGCAGTGCGGGTTGATTTCGTGGTGAACGTTTGGCCGAAAGTAGGGCCTTTACGTAGGTCGCACCAAGCACCAAAGACGCGGCCATTGGCGGTCGAAATAAACTTATTCCATGGTTCGGCGTGCAAGCCCCGGGTTGCACCAGCTTTATCATTAAAACTAATGTTATTTTGCACTGATGTTAAACAGTGGTAGGCCGAGTGCTTTCGTTTTCTTTTGGTAGTTTTCTTCGACCATGCGTCATCGCCGTAGCACGTTTTAGAGCAGGGTGATGACGAACAGACCACGGATTGGCGATTCTGTAACTTGGTAAGTTCGTTTGTAATTTGCTGGAGTCCGGCATAACGAGCTCTTTCGCTTGCTGGAGTTATTGTCCTTGTTTGGCGTGAAGCTGCTTGCGACTGCTGCTTTTTAGAGCTTTCACACACAGTCGCCTTCGTACCGTACCATTCGAGATTTACGCAAAAGGCCGTCGCGCATACCGGTTTTGGTTGTCGAGTGTATTGCGGCTGCCAGCCAAGTTCAGTGCACAGTTTCCTGCTATCCATAGCCCTAGCGCATGCTCGTAGCCAGGGCGGTCGTTAGCGATTATTCCGGCCACCAGTCTTTTGCCTTTGCGTAAGCTCCACCAAATTGGTTCAATCTGGCCTTTGTTGTTAACATGTAGTCGTTGTCAGCACCAATAATGTAGGTTTCACCCAAGTTGCCTTTTTCAATGATAGAGTGTACGGCAGCATTGTGGTCGTCCATGAGATCAGTCGCGGACCTGCTCACCAGTGCCGTATAGTTTTTGGTTTGATGTCGCTAAGGATGTTAGTAATTTGGCGAGATAAATTTTTCAATATAGTGGCGTGGGCCGTAGTTGTTTGAGCGGTTTGAAATAGTAGCGTAATGCAAAGCTGCGTATCCAGGCGCCCTTTGCTAGCATATCGCTACTAGCTTTAGCTAGAGCTATGGGACTTGACAGGTTGTATGGTGTTATTTCGGTGAGCGGTTTGGGTCGTCTAGCTCGAGGTCACCAAAGACTTCGTCGGTTGAAATGTGGTGTAGCCGTTTACCATGGCGGCGTACTGCCTCCAAGATGGTGTAGGTGCCGATGACGTTTGTTTCGACGAATGGCCATGGGTTACGCAGGAATTATCATTATGGCTTTCTGCTGCAAAATGAACCACAATATCAGTATCAGCGATAAGTTTATCCATCAATTCTGCATCACAAATATCGCCGTGTACAAAATGTACACTTGTCTCTGGTAAAGCCAGCTAAAATTTTGCAGTGTCACCGGCGTAGGTGAGCTTGTCGATTACCGTAATATCGTAAGTGGGCTTGTGTGTAACGGTGTAGTAGACGAAATTCGACCCAATGGATCGCACCACCTGTAATCAGCATTTTCATGTTGCTATTACCCACACAGGTAGTGCCCGAGACAGCCAGGCTCGGGGTGCCGTAGTGGAGTGGGGCAGCTAGCTGTGGTTAGCGTCGGCTGCGTTGACGATAGGCGTTGCAAGCAGTGAAAAGTGGGCCGATTCAATCATTGTTATGATGGCGCCAGCTAAAATGATTGCATTGCTGCCGGTTTCGGCTAAGTCTCTATTTGGTTTGTGCTGGTCATTGTGTGGCTCCTGTGCGCGTGGCTTTTGGTTTGATATTGAGGGTTGCTGTTTCTGCAGTTTGGTTTTTGTGGCGCTGGAGCTGGTTTGTGGATTGTGCTGCGGTTTTGTATCTTTGTTGCGGCTGTGCTGGTGCTGGTTTTGGACTTGTTTCTAGTGAACCTGGTAAAACGTAAACTTTAGGGTTTGGTGACCCAGCAGTGGCGAGGGAGTGATAGCGCGATCGAACTCCTTTGGCAGGGTGGTGAATGGTGCAGGCACTGAGCTGCATTGGTGATAAACACGTAGCCGGCGTTACGTTCACGTGACTTTTTAATAATCGCTGGATACTGCGATGGTGTTGCGTCGTAATGATAATGGAAATTGCGCTCGAGTGTATCATCACTTGTCTCAAAAACCAGAGAGTAGCTGGTGTATAGTCAGCACCTAGTGGCGGATGGCACTAGTAGAGCTAGTGACGAAAATATCAGCATACAGTGCTGCAGCATCTGAAATATGGCCGCCTGGGTTGGCGATAATAACAAAATATGGATAGGTTTTGCGGATGTAGTCGTGAGATGTCTTTTAGGTAGGCGATTTGGTCTGGTTGCTGCCACTACCTCATCGAGCATAATGCCGCTGATGGTATTACGGTAAAAGCTTAGCCAGCGAGTGATCTCGGCTTTTACTTCAGAGTAGGCGGTTTTGTGTAGTTGCCAGTGCGAATATAGGCCATATCGAAATACCATTATTGGTGTTATCTGCTGGTTGCCGGGCGTAGTTTGGGTCAGCTTTGTCGCCAGGGCCATCATTGACATTAACGATCGCCATTGGCACGGTTTTTGCTATGGTCTTTTTAAATAATGTGTTTAGCGTAGACCAATATGGATCAGGTTCACCAGCCGGCTTTGGATGAGTATAGGCTGGCACGATAACTCTTTGAGAATGTGCGATAGCCCCCGCTGAGTTTGTGTGCAGTAAAGATAGCATAATAGCTCGCGCCCACCACCGCAGCAAAAATACACGTTTTTCATAAAAATCCCCCTCGTGTTATTTACAATAACGTATAACCGTATAATACGTATCAGTTATCGATAATGCAAGTCACGAAGGGGATCGTTTGTGTAATGGATAAATAAATTCATGCTTGGCGTTGACCGTGTTTTGTACGAAAGATTTCAGTAGTAAACAATAAATCGGTCAGGTATCTTTTGGCTATACCCGTGAGCTTTACCTTCAGGGGAACTGAAAAGGCAAAAAGTAATAGCGCTACATAAGATACACCGGGTCAACGCTCAAGCAAAAGGGGAGGTTTGTTAGGGTGCTAATTTGTGATAGGTAGTGCCGGAGTGAATACCGGAGCACCTATCTATTATTTTTGCGAGCAATACGCTTTTATTAAAGATAATGAGGCTGGTGCCAAGACTAAGCAGCACTACTACGCCACCAGCGATCAAGAATGAGTTAATACCAGTGTCGGCGAGTGAATCTTGCTGAGTTGGCTTTTGGCTCTTCTGCGGGGGTGCTTGAAGGAGTAGACTGGTCTTTTTGTTTAGTATCCTTCTTGGCTGGTGTTGGCTCTGCTGCCGGGCTCTTGTCCTCGACGGGCTTTTTCTCTGGGTGTAGCCGGCTTTTGGTTCAGCTTCAGCTGTGGTTTCTTATTTGCTACCGTTTGTAGCTAAGTCTACCATGTGGTTGTAGTCACTCAGGGAGCGCATTGAATGGATCGGGAACTCATCGTTTGTGATAAATATATAACCAGCATTACGTTCTTTTGATACTTTCGTAATCTTCTCGTAATCTGATGTTTTGCATTATGTACACAATGTGGTAATTGCGCTTTTGCGTTTGCTTCGATCAGTTTCAAATTTTGAAGTTGCTGGTGGATAGTCGGCTGACATATATTTATCTGCAGTCATTTCTGCTGTAATAAATATATCACTATAGGCTGCGATGTCGTCTGTAATGCTGACGGCCTGGGTTTTGCAATAACTAAAAAAGTTCAGGGTGCTTTGCCTTAATATATTGATAAATCTCTTTAAATACTGCTTTTGCTGAGCGGTGTCGAAAGTGATTTCATCAAGCATGATACCACGCACCTTATCGCCGTATAGCTGGACCCATTTTCTACCTCTTGTTTGGTTTGGTCCATAGGCTTGGTCATGTAGCTCGGTACGTACGTAGCCAAGGTTCCTAATACCGTCTTGATCATTTTTAGTAAGCTGCTTGCTGTAGTTTGAGGTCGACCTTTTTCTCAGGTCCGCTGTTAACGTTCATAATGGCCATTGGAGTTGACTGTCCGGCATCTGGTTTTGCTTTGTTGCTCACCGCCTTCCAGTAGGGGTCATTATTATTGTGCTGTTCAGGGTATTTATATGCCGGCAAAATCACTTGCTGAGTATGTGCCATTGCTTCAAATCTCGTACTTTGCAGTAGCGGAATCGAAACAGCACCTAGTGTGATAGCTGTCGCCGAGATAACCACCGTTTTCTTCATGAATCCTCCCGTCGTCCGTCGTCTATAACAAGTTTGTATATCGATCAAATGTGGTTCTGGAGATATAGTAAAATAAGTACTTCTAAAACGCAAGCAATATGAGGTAGAGAGGACCGGTAGTGGTAAGGAATATTATTGTGTAATATACATCGTTACAGTAGTCATTTGGCACAGAATAAGATATGTAAAATAAACAACGAAATAGTGTACTACTAGAGTAAGGCCTGTGGTGGAGTATGGTATAGTGTGGCCATGAAGATACTATCTGATCAAATGACAGAAGGGGAGCTGAAGGTTATTCAACGTGAGTTGAGGGCTACGTTGCAGCGTGGAGTAGCAGGTGATGTTACTGAATTTGGCTGCTACGTTGGGACTACGAGCGTCATATTAGCTGAACAGCTAGCGGGCCAGCAGCCAGTGCGGACACTATATTTATACGATTCATTTTCTGGCTTACCAGAGAAGACCCGTGAAGATATTAGCCCAGCAGGAGAGCAGTTTGTCGCTGGAGAGTTGCACGCATCGCGTCAAGAGCTGGAACGTAATATTCGGCCCTGGCGCGGAAAAGTGCCACTACGTATTCATAAAGGTTGGTTTAATGAGATTCCAGCGCATAAGCTGCCGCAGCAGATTGCCTTTGCTTTTTTAGATGGTGACTACTACCGGTCTATTTTTAGATCCACTTGAGCTGATTTGGTCAAGATTGCAGCCAGGCGCGTGCATTATAGTGGATGATTATACAAATGAAGCCTTACCTGGTGCAGCGGCGGTGCATGAATGGGCACGGCGGTATGCACTACAGGTACGGAGCGAGCAGAGCTTAGCAATCTTTTACAAGCCAGAGTGACATGGCCGCTATATACATAAGTAGCAGAGTAAATATATCATTTATGGTATAAATTTATTATTGTTATATAACAATAGGTGTTACAATAGAGAAAAATAGATATATCATATACTTTTACGATATTTCTAACATTATGAGACATAAAGTTTGGAGAAGATTAACTGCATATGGACTTGTATGATATTCCATTTCGCCGCAAAAGCCGTAGTAATGGCTGCAGTGATGGCAGCATTATTTTTAGTGGCGCTTGATCAGATGATTGTTTCGACTGCGCTCGGGACGATTGTTGGTGAGATTTCACAGTTACGGTAGTATCGGTCTTATCGTTACGTCGTATTTACTATTTTCAACAGTAACCGTGCCGATTGCTGGTAAGTTATCGGATATGTTTGACGTCGGCCAATCATAACGGCAGGTGTGAGCATTTTTGCGTTGGGGTCGCTATTGAGCGGTAGTGCGCGAAGTATTGAGATGCTTGTGCTGTGGCGTGCCGTGCAAGGACTGGGCGGCGGTATTATTACAGCTAATGCTTTTACTATCGTCGGTGATTTGTTCGCACCGCGAGATCGTGGTCGCTGGCAGGGCATTATTGGGTCGGTGTTTGCGATTGCTTCTGCTGTGGGGCCGATTTTAGGTGGCTTTTTAAAGCAGATAGCCATATGATTTTGGTATGGAGACAATTGGCGTTGGACATTCTGGATTAATGTGCCGGTTGGCATCGTTGCGGCGCTGCTTATCGCGCTGCGTTGCAGCGATTCGCAGGGAAGATCGTCCACGTATTGACTACGCGAACGACAGCGCTAACTACAGCACTGGCGGCATTGGTGCTGGCGGTGGATAACACCGATACAGTGTTTAAAGGTTAATTGATCAGGGCTGGAGCTGCAGTTATTCAGGGTGCACCGTATGGTATCGCAGCAGTGATGGTTGGTATAGTTTTGACTGTGTAGAACGCAAGGCAAAAGAACCGGTGCTGTCTTTAGCGTATTTTAAGAGCCGTAATTTTGTCGTTATTATGACGATTTTTGCTCCTGTTTGGTGGTGCATTCTTAGGTACAGCTATGTATATTATTCAGCTTTAACCAGCACGGGTATTTGGGGGCAGATGCTACCCAGGCTGGATTGATGCTGCTGCCAATGATTGCCGGTATTACGACAACATCAATTGGTGGTGGATGGCTAGTTAGCAAATGGGTCGCTACAAGTGGATACTGGGATTAGGTCTTGCCGTAGGTTCGCTTGGTATGCTCGCTATGATGTCATTAACCGCCAGCTCACCATATTGGCAAGAGGCGCTGTATCGTCGTATTGTCGGGCTTGGGTTTGGTGCGGTGATGCCGATCACTTCGCTGGCGGTGCAGAATGAGTTTAGCCAAAAGGACCTTGGTGCGAGTGACCGCATCAACACAATTATTCGAGGTTTTGGGGTCGACTGTTGGGGTGGCCCTAATGAGTGGTCTCTTGACTGCGGGTATTACTGCGCAAATAACACCACTTACCGATCACGCATATGTAGAAACGGTTAAGCGTTCTCCAGAGGCGCAGCAATTGCTTGGTGATAAACCGCTCGATGCTAATACTGCATTAAATATAAATCAGATGCAGGAGGTAATTACTCAGAGGCACACCAGGGCATCCAACAGGCGCCCAGTGCCAGCAAATATGCCCAAAAGCTGTTGCTACAAAGAAGAAAAAGAGCAGGCTACGACAATTTGATGAGCAGCAGCGTGAATTTCATGACACTGTGACTAAATGCATTTGCACAGTCGTTGCATACGGTATTCTGGTGTCAACGAGGAGATGTTGACGGTTGCGTTTGTGCTGACATTCTTTTATTAGGGGAGCTTGAGCTGAAACGCCTACCAGGGGGAGCAGGCTGCCTAGTAACTACTTTCTACCATAGGGAGTGTGGCCGAACTGATTTTTGATAATCATGGTATACTACCTCATGAGATCTGTAAATATTCGACCTTCCGCCACAGCAATACATCGCCAAAGCCGTTGGTATTGGTTTGAAATGCTGTTCTATTTTTGTGATTGGATTGCTTTATTGGAGTATTATTTACGTGACGCTGCGAACGCAGGCCTATAATAATCAACCGGTAGCCACCAAGACAGATGCTTCATGCCAGAACAGATGAGTGACTCTGGCTACCCTGATGGCACGGGTGCGGCACGTTATCATGCGTAATCATGAAGTGCAGGCGAGTTTGACTACCCTGTGACAAAGTGGGGAGCGGCTCAATAATATGGTTGCAGCCACGCTAGAGGCGAATACCACAATTTTGTAGCTCTGAGCAGGGGAGGTAGTCGGCCAGGGGCAACGGAGCCAGCTTTGCCGTACATTATCAGCTGGTGATATTGTTTCTTTTACGGGTTTCTGTAGAGCGGATTATTGATGGCAAAGTAACCTCTCAGCGGCAATTTGTGTGGACGTTTAATGGAGCTGACACTAAAGATGGCCAGCCTGGCCGAGTTATAGAGCTGCGTGATTTGGCAGCAGGCAAGGCAGGCGCGTATGAAAAACTCAGTGCGATTGTGCGTGAAAAAGCTGCGACAAACGACCGAGCAAAAAGCTCCGCTACTTGAAGCCCAATCGGGGCAATTACTGCGCTGACTGATCAAAATATTGGTATTGTTCGGCTATCGGCTCATTCGTTTGGAGTAATTGTTAATTATCGACCACTGGGGTGGCAAGAAGAGCGCTCGCAAATTATAGAAATAGCTGTTGCAGATGTTATGGATATGCTGCAAAACGATACCGCTCGGCTGCTACTTGATGTGCCTCGGCCGGCTCCACCAGAGCCAGCTCGGCTAAAGCCAGCGGCTACTTCGGCAGTGGCAAAAGGCGTGGTAATTGCGTTGCGATTACGTTTGACGATAGCCCAGGGCAGTACTACTGCCAGACTCATGAGATATGCTGATCGACTGCAGGTGCGAGCTACCTTTTTCGCAGTGGGTACTCAGATTGATCGCTACCCACAACTAGTGCAGCGTGAACTACAGGCTGGTCATACGGTGGCAAGTCACACCTGGAATCATCCTCAATTAAGCACGCTGGCTGATAGCCAACTACAGCAGCAAATTGATAGCACAAATGATGCCATGCAGCGGGCTATCAACCGCCCAGCCTCGATATTTACGACCACCTTATGGCGATTATGATGATGCGCGGGTGCTGAAGCTAGCTGCACGCCAGATGAGCGCCGTGCTGTGGAATGTTGATACACGTGACTGGGGCAGATCATAACAACGATCTTATATGTCACCGGGCAGTTAATGGCGCAACGCCAGGGTCAATTATTTTGTTGCACGATATACACCTTACAAGCGTTAATGCCGTGCCATGTATTGTGGAAGGGCTGCGTGCTCGTGGGTTTGCAATGGTGACAATTGAACAACTATTTAGGGTCAGGAGAACCAGGCAGGTCTACCGTAAGGCTCAATAAAGAGCGGCCGAGTGCAGCAGGGGTAATTCAGCAGCACCGCCATAGTGGCATACTGCGCAAATATGACACTAGGCAGATTGCTTTTTGTTACGCTTATGCTACACTACAAAGTGAAATAGCATTAACAAAAATGAGGGGGACGATGGACCAACCAATTCGTGTTAATTCTGAGATTGGTCGGCTGCGTACGGTGTTATTACATCGTCCAGGCGAGGAACTCGAAAATCTAACACCTGAATATTTAACGGATCTATTGTTTGACGATATTCCATATTTAGAGCAGGCGCAGGCTGAACATGATGCGTTTGCATCAAGTGCTGCGCGATAATGGCGTCGAAGTGCTATATCTTGACCAGCTGGCTGCAGAGTCTCTGTGGTCGGATGAACTGCGTGAGCAGTTTGTTGACGCGTCTGCTAAAAGCTTCAAAGCTGGGGGTCGCATCGTGCATTTGAAGCGTTGCGTCACTATCTGCCTAGCAATGCCAAATCTAGAAATGGTGCGCAAGATCATGGCTGGCGTGCGTAAGGGACGAGGTTATTTTGCCGCCGAGACATCAAGATCAACTGCACGATATGATTTGCGATCGTTCGTATCGGTATCCATTTTATTTAAGCTTCCAATGCCAAACTCACCTATGATTTTCACGCGCGATCCAGCAGCGTCGATCGGTAATGGGCAGACTGTTAATAAGATGCACTGCCAGCACGTCGCCAAGTGGAATCGCTATTCATGCGCCTGTCACTGACCATCGCCCGCGCTGCGGGTAAGCAGGTGCCAGTGTGGTGGCATAACCGTGATCGCAAGTCTTTCAATGGAGGGTGGCGATGAGCTGGTGCCGAATAAGCACACGTTAGCGATGAAGGCCATTAGCGAGCGTACTGCCGCTGAAGCTTCAATGGAAACGCGCAACGCTAATTTATTTGCTGGTTCGAGATTTTACTAAGGTGACGCTATCAAGATTCCACAGAGCCACGCATTTATGCACCTCGACACTGTCTTTACAAATGATCGACCATGACGCACCTTTACGATCCACGGTGAGATTCCGTGACCATGGTGGCCAGATCGACACGTTTTATCCGCGCTAAAGTAGAGGGTGAAAAGTACCTCACAAAATCACCAAGCTAAAACCGATCGAGGCTGAGGTGTTGGCAGACGCACCCAGAGCTGCCAGCAGTACGCTGATCGAGTGTGGTGGCGGCACGAGCGTGTGCCGCGGCTCGTGAACGGTGAATGATGGCGGTCAAACGTCGCCAGCTATCGCAGCCAGGTGTCGCGCGTCAATCTGGTGACCGCTGATTATGTTACCAGCAGAAGCTGCGGAAGCTTGAGGTATTACCGTAATTGGAAGTATCGGGAGCTGAATCCAGAATCGTAAATGAGCGAGGCGGTCCACGATGTGTGAGTGTGCACCACTGGTGCGATGAGAGGAGACTAACTATGGCACAAAGCCCAAAAGGCCGATCATTACTAACGTTAGCGGACGCACTCCAGGGGGAAATTCGACTGCCGCTTGATACGGCACTTTGAGAGTATAAAACGCGCTTAAATGCCGCTGGGTGTTCCACACCGCATTCATGAAGGATATTGCGCCGCTGTTCGACTTCTTAGTACGCGTACCTTACGTACTGCATTTACTGTGGCGGCTAATGAACTGGTATTGCTCCTGAATATTTGGGTGAAAAGGACGAGCATCCAGCCAGGGTAAGAAAAGAAAACAGTTGGAAGACACTGCCAAAGGTGCTTTGGTCGCATGTTTGATGGGGATTGAGTTTCGTGACTCACCAAGCAGTGCAAAGCAGCGCAACACGCTGAGTGTGCCAGTGTGGAATGAGCCAAACTGATACATTCCGCCCAACACGAGATTTTGGCAGACTTTCCTCTGGCGGTGGAAGCACGTCACGGGTCCGCCACGTGGTAAGAAGTTTGTGTTTGGGTGAGCCCGCAGCAACATGGCATGGTCTGATGGTTGGTGCTGCAAGTAAAGTGGACTTGATTTCGCATTCTAGCACCAGAATCGCTGCACCCAGATCCAGCGTTGGTAGCACTTGCACAGTCGTTTGCGGTAGATAGCCGAGCGAAAGATTACAATTACCAGCGATTTCGATGAAGCGCTTCGCTGATGCCGACATTGTATACACCGACGTGGGTATCGATGGGCGAAGAAGACAAGTCTCGCAGAGCGTATTGCGCTACTGAAGCCATGCCGGGTAAATGCCGAACTCCTTGAAGCGCACTGGCAATCCAGCGGTGAAGTTTGTGCGCTGTTTGCCAGCCTTCCATGACGCACTGACAATCACCGGTAAGCAGATTCCAGCAGAGGAGTATGGCCTCGACGCTACGGGAAGTAAACCTGATGAAGTGTTCCGTTCATCTGCTTCGATTGGTGTTTGATCGGGCTGGAAAAACCGTATGCAGCTACCTGTGCAGTGATTGCTGACACTCATAAAGCAACCTAACGAGAAGAACCTAGATAACGACGAAGCAAGAGCCAGTAGCTACAGCCTGACTCACCAAGGATGCTGCGACAGCAGCAACCGAGACAAAAAGAGCCCTTTCGCTCTACCATCGGCCTTTTACCGAGGCTGTTTGTGGTGATGGTCGTGATGGCCGCTCTAACCTGGATCGTGCCATCGGGTGTGGCACGCCAGCCCGACCCAAAGCACACGTTGACAGTGCAAAAGTGTGCCGGTACCTATCACCGGCGATCGATGAGAGCGAACCGAAAGACGAAAACAGATAAAGAAAAGAAAACTGATGTACGCCAAGGTGCCTACAGGATATTTTTGTAACCTCGGTATAGAAGTGGTGTGAGCGAAAGGAGTTGCCGGTTATTTTCTTTCAGTGATGGTGACTGGTGATTCCTGGCATTGTGATGAAGACCGGTGCGCTTGACGGCCATGCTCGGGCCCACTTTTGATGAAGGGCAAAGAAAAGTGGCTGATTCCGGTCTCGCGATCTTCTTTGCGATTGGTGGTACCACGTACGGTATGCAGGAAGAGGCGGTGGCGCACATGCACCGGTCATCCAGTCATGATGGCAGCTGGCTGCAATGCTGGGCGACGGCGGTGCTGGTGATCGTTCGCGGCGGCGTCGGCGTGATGGGCTCAGTCGACCAACCCATTTTCATGCTGGGGTAGCCGCAAGCGCTGCAGGCCAAACGCCATCGAAACGCGATGGGCGCGCAGGCGATCATCATTTTGGTTGATAGCTTAGTGGCGCCATCCTTATTTTACAAATGCGCTCATGCCGCAAAAAGTAAAGGCTGGCCAATCATGCCGAGGACAGCCGAGAGCGAAACCGACGCAGCTACCACGCTCGATAGACCGGTAACGTGCTTAACCTTTCACCGGTCGCCTGCAGGCGGCCAATGGCGCATTTGGACCCAACCTGTGTTGACGTGATACGTCGACTTATTCCGTGGAGCGACGTACCTTTTCAACTATTACGGTGTTTGAAAGATCTCTCACCACTGGCTACAGCTTTCAACGCCAAGTGATCGTGCGCTCTGGACTGAGTTTCACAAGTCGTGCCATCTGGTGGAGTGTACTTTCAATGAAATCTCAACGCTTCGTTCTTGATTTCGACTGCGGTGATTGTTGCAATTTATTACCGAGAATTCCGTCGTCAGGAAATTCCTGTTATGAATACCTTTGTGAGAACGGTCGCCAGGATATGCTGTCGCCAGCACCTGGTGATTGCCGTTGCTGCGGGTGCGGCGGTTATCGCGAGACACGGGGCGACTCGTGACACAGTAATCCGGCGTGGTGGGTGGAAGCGCTGCTGAAGTCGCAAGTGGTGCTGGTAGCGAGCTCGCACATCTTCGACATTCCAGCCGAGGCGGTGCTCATCCGCATCATCAATCGTGTGGCGACCGCCGGTACAATGCCAATTTTGGCACCGATTGCGTGAATTTGGTTGGTGCTGGTAAAGAGAGAGATTATTGCGGCGTTCGCAACATCATCAGGAGCTCCTAAACTATGGTAGCTCCAACAGTCGCCCTCACTCATGGGTGGTTTAGCGCTCGCTGGCGTATGCATATCGCCGTTACCTGCAGCGAACGCTCACCAATTGCGATTGTGTTTTGCGGTTATTAGCGCTGTTATTGTGTCTAGGCCCGGTCTGTAAGCACGACAATGGCGACGATTGTGAGTAGCACTGGGTGGAAATGCGCTGCATGCGCGCGCAGCAGTTCGTCAGGCGCAACAGCGAGTAGCAGCTGCCACCGTGTGAAGCAACTTGTACCACTGCAAAGAAGGCAACCGGCTTTGCGCTCAGTAGTACCATGGTAATGGTCCATGGGGTCGGACATTATTCTGCGCGAAGAGTAGCGATTAGTACTCGATGGCCGAGATTGAGCCATCATCGATGATGGTGTAGCGATGAGTCATGAGCTGATTGGATTCTGGGTTGCTACAGCAGTCATTTATGAATGCCTCTGTCTCGGGAATGGCGCAGCAGGCAGCGACAATTTCAATTGTTAACGCGAACACTGGTTGATGAGGCGGATGCAGCCTTTGCAAGCAACGAAGCCAATCGGCCCATTTACACTGCCGACGAAGCTCGGCGGGTGGTATGCCGAGACGTGGCTTTACACGGTGAAGGAAGATGCTGGTCATGACGGCTGGCGGCGGGTTGACACCATCGCCGCTCGCCGCAGCTGCATCTTGGAAAGCTGACGTAATAAAAGGGCTGGTGAGATGCTGGTGTCCGTCACTATTTCTACTGGCGGTGGTGGTGTGCCTGTGATTGAGCGGGACGGCGCTATTGTTGGTGTAAGCAGCGGTGATTGATAAAGACTTTGCTGCAGCCGAGCTGGCGCGCGTACCGCGTGCGCCGATATACTACTAATTCTAACAGCGAGACGGTATTGAAATAAACTGCAATACGCCGCAAAGCAAAAAGCCTCGCACGGGTGACACCGGAAGAGCTACTGGGATATGCGGACGCTGAGGACATTTGCACCAGGCTCAGTAGCTACTGCAGTGCAGGCAGCTGCCGCGTTTGCTCAGCATAACCCTGGCAAGCAGGCAATCGTCGTCACTTCTTGATAAGGCTGAGGCGGCATTAGCCGGGCCAAGCTGGCACACGCGCATCAGTGGCATCATAGCGAGGTGCTCAGTAAGAATGAATATGGCCTTGGCGCGAGCGGGCCAGTTTTCTAAACTTCGGCAGTCGAGAACACAGTGGCATTGCAGAGTAAAACCAGTGGTATGTTGCGGCAAGGATAGACGTGTGAAACATAGTGAGGAGCATATTGAAGAAAAGGATATGCGTGATGACAAAGACAGGCAATTGGTGAGACGCTCTCATTGCTCCGGTATCGCACGTGAACAAGATTGGCCACAGCAGGCGCTTGCGGACCGGCTTTGGAGTAAAGAGTGAGCAAGGCGGTGTCAAAATGGGAGCGAGATCTCTCGTATCCTGATGCTGGGCTATTGCCACAACTAGCTGGGGAGCTGGTGTAATAGCAGATGACTGCTAAGCGGCGCATCGGCATCAGCCTCGCAGTCTCCGCAGCCTGCAAGAGATCGCATCGGCAGCTGCTCCTCAAACCTGCCGCTTCAATGCGCGCATGGCATGCGCGGCGTCCGTTGGTGCACGTAAAGTCGGTGGTGTGGAGTGCAATCAAAAGCCGTGTTATTATTAGTTCAGTCGGCGGTGTTTTGGCGGTAGCAGCCACTTTTATTGTGAACATAATTGTCGCACGAGACAACTGCGCACCAGCAGGTGTGGTGGCCATGGCTAATGACTGGCGAGTGTGAGGAACGGTGTGGTACCACATGCACCGATGATGCTGCAAAAGCTTCGCGCAAGCAGCCGCGGCTGGCTGGTTTTGCATTTGAAGCGTGCTTTCTACCGCGTACACATTTCTTGTCAACGCCTAACAGGTACCTTTGGCTGCGTACAGCCGATGTACATTCCTTTGCTGCACCGTTATAGCGGCGGCGTACTTTATTGGTGTGGCTGCGTCGTCAGTATTGTCACTATGGACGCTTAGTGGTGTTTCGCGCGCGCTCATGATAGTGGGCGGGCTGCACATATTGCGGACATTTGACCGCTGCATTGGGTGTACCGATACTATCACCAGCAGGCGCAGCAAACCACCAAAGCGACTATGCTGCCGGCGCGCTAGCGAGCATACTGCACATAGCCGGTGCAAGATCTCGAACCCAGGTAATTGGCATCGTTGTGATTGGCCTCTGCTGCCTTGCGCTGGTTGAGTGCTTTTGCGCCGCACGCTTAAATAATGCTTATGTGGATTGAGGTACAGTGTAACCACTCAGCCTCTATTGCTTTTTGCAGTTTGTATGGTATAATCGTGCCACATGATTCAATACTTGCAGTCGGACGACAGACCGAGATTATTCGTTCGCATGGAAACGTTGCAAACGGGTGACGGTTGCGCTGTGGTATAGCCAAGCGAGCGGGAGCTCCGCCGAGCTACTGACTGTGACCGTATGGACGGCGACGCGGCTGAGTGATGCGCCGATCGCACATGAGGTGCCACGTATGATTTCCGGAGGATGACTGGACCTATTTGATTGTGCGTATTCCGGGCACGGATGATGCATTTAACGACTTTGCGACGCCGGTGTTGTCGGCAGGTATGCGTAAAGATTCATGTTGTCGCGCTTTCGCGCGATAGTCTTTTCACAGCTGTGGCAAGCCATTTATTGATAAAACACGGATTTCAACGCGCCGCCGTGGCGATGATCGTGGCGATGACAGAAGCTGTGGCGATGCAATATCAGCGCCGAGTGGCGACTATTAACCGCCAGACGCGACGGCGATTGATGATATCCACGCCTTGCGAGCGCGGGTATTGTTGAGTGCTAACGAGCATGAAGCGGAGGTTAAAAACGACTCACCTTGATGCTTCCATCAAAATGAACTCGGGCGACTGAACAGCTGGTTTGCTAACCGCGGCCGCCTGCGTTTGAAAGAAGACGATAAAGATGATGTGTGAAGAATACTTTCGATGGGCTCTGAGAGCGGGTGATCTCACGCTGTAAAGGTTTTGCTGCGTGCTACAACTCACCAATAAAAGCTGATAGTTACCGGGCGGTGATGATGGACTATAGCTGAATGAAACACGCTTGCTGGACGGTGATGACCGTTGCGTTGACGGTGCCAACGATAGTTTGCGGGGCTGTTTGCTATGAATAGTATCCGGTGCCAGGTGCGGAAGGCGGCATGATGTTTTGAAGATCACCATTGTAGTGTCATTGTGCAATGGTGGTTGGTTTTATTTTTGCGGCGCCGCTAAGCTGAGCTGCGTACATTTGTGTTCAAACGTGGTTTTATTGCAGCGAAACCTTCAGGGGTGCTATGCTAAAAGAGCTAGTGATTAAATAGCTAATAGGGAGCAGATGTCAGAAACACACGAAATTCGGTGTCCGCATTGTGGCACAGTTATACCAATGGATGAAGCTGGGTATGCAGCAATTTGCTCAACAAGTTCGAAGCCAGGAATTTGAAAAAGAGACGGCTCGGCTGGAGGCGCGCTACGGCAAAAAGATTTGCAGCAAGCTAAGGCTCATTTTGAACAAGACAAAAGAAAGCAGAGCTGGCGCGACACGCCGACCATGCCAAAGCAGCGATTAGCTGAGCAGGCGGCCGAAAATCAGCAGGCAGCGCTTAAACTAGAGCAGCAGAACCAGCAGGCTTCTGACGACCTGTCTCGGCAAAAAGACCAGGAAACTGCACAGCTGACGGCACAACTCGCTCAGGCAGCGAGCCAGACTGAATTACGTGTGACAGAAGCTACTACTGCGGTGCAGCAAAAATTGCTGGCGGCAGAGAATCAGTTAACGCAGCAGCAAACTCAGGCTGGAGCTTGATAAAGTGGCGCTGGCAGCGTGAGTTTGACGCTCAAATAAAAACCCGCGATCAGATAATTGCCATGAAGGACGAAGAGATTGCTTTGCGTAAAGAGATGATGAAGCGCGACTATCAACCAAGATGGTGGGTGAAAAGCCTGAGCAACACTGTGAAAAATGAGTTTAATAAGCTACGTGCGACTGGATTTCGTGGCGTTTATTTCGAGAAAGATAATGATGCCAGCAGCGGCAGCAAGGGCGATTATATCTACCGCGAAGTAGATGAATCTGGTGTTGAGATTTTTGTCGATTATGTTCGAGATGAAGAATGAGCAAGACCAGACTGCCACCAAAAAGCGCAACGAAGACTTTTGAAAGAGCTCGATAAAGACCGGCGCGAGAAAAACTGTGAGTATGCGGTGCTGGTATCGCTGTAGAGGCGAGACAGCGAGCTATATAACTACTCGGTATTGTCGATAAATCACACCGCTACGAGAAAAATGTACTGTCGAGCGGCCACAATTTTTATTCCGCTGATTACTATTTTGCGTGGCAGTGCCATGAATGCGCTGGCTGCTAAAAAGAGCTCGCGATAGCTCGAGAAGAGCACAGTGACATTACCCAGTTTGAAGAAAATTTGGCGGCAGCTCAAAAAGGGTTGCACGCAACTACGAGCTGGCTGGGCGCCGCTTTGACGAAGCGATTAAGGGTATCGATAAGACTATAGCGCAATTGAGAAGACCAAAAAGCACTGCTTAGTAGTGATAATAATCTACGGCTTTGCAAATAATAAATTACAAGACCTATCAATAAAGAAAATTAACCCGCGGCAACCCTGGTATGCAGGCTCGGTTTGCTGCACTGGAGGAGATAGATGAAGCGTAAACATAAGAGTAAAAAGTTGTTCAGCCGCCCATGACTGAGGCAGAGCTTGCCAAAGAGGGTATTAGCCACAGGTATACTAAGCGTCGCTGGTGGATTTTAGGCTCGCTTTGTTTGGCGCTATTTGTGGAGATGGTCGCCAACGGAAGCTTTGAATATGGCTTTGCCAGATATGGCGCGAGATATGAACCTTTCACAGCTAGACTTAACCTGGATTGTTAATACGCATACGTTGCTGTTGCGAGCCTACTTTTTCGCTGGTGCTGTTGAGATCGATACGGTCGCAAGAGAATCGTGCAAATAGGGCTGGTGTTATTTTAGCGCCAGTTCAATTTACGCAGGATTTTTGCGGGTAGTGCGCTGGAGCTTATCATTATGCGTGTATTGATGGGTATTGGTGGGGCGATGATCATGCCGGCCACGCTGTCGATTGTGAATAATATCTTCCCACGGAGAGAACGTCCGCAGGTGATGGCTGTTTGGGGAACTGTAGCTGGCGCCGGTATGATGCTTGGTTCCGGTTGGTATCGGGGCTACTGATAAATATGTCCATTGGCACGCAATCTTTATTTTTACTGCAACATTAACTGTGATTGCCTTTGGTGGCAAAGTCTGTTATTGGGTGCCAGAGTCGGTGGATGAACATAAAACACCAGTTGATTGGCTAGGGTGGCTTATTTGCGTTTCTGGGTGTGTTTGGTTTGGTGTATGGTATTACCGAACTGCCGATAGTCTGCGCGGCGTCGAGACTGCCACAAATCCAACGCTTTGTATGGAGTGCACTAGTGGTAGGGCTGCATTTTCAGTAGTGGTATTTGTTTTGGTGGGAGTGGCGTAAAAGCACCCAATGCTTGATATGAGTATTCCGCTCAAGTGGATTTGGCATTTCTTCGTTGATCTTGGTGCTTACGTTCTGGCGCTGTCTGGCACTATGTACGGTATGAGTATTTTGGAGCAGTCGATCATTGGCTTTTCGCCACTCGAGGCTGCGCTCACCCACATGATTCCAGTGATGATACCAATGATGATCCTTTCGCCACTGGTTCCAAAAATAGCGGCACGGTTTAGCTCGCGCTGGGTTATATCAGCAGGGCCAGTGATTGCACGCAGTCGCTTTCTTGCTAATTAGCCAATTAGATGGCGCGTAACCTACTGGCATATATTTGGCTGCATGGTCATGATGGTGGTTGGTATTACCTTTGCGATGATCCCGAGTACCAATTTACTAATGCTAGTGGTTCCTAAAAACCGCTCTGGTATGGGGGTCGGCGATGGAAGACACCACGCGCGAACTGGGTAGTGCGCGTGGTGTAGCGTTGATCGGTTCATCGATTAACACGATATACAACACCAATATTCACGCGGCTGCAGCCCAGCTGCCACCACAGTTGGCACAGGCCGGTCAGGCGATTGAAAAATCATTGCCAGCTGCCCAGCAGGTGATAGGATCAGCTTGCTAACACAGGGGTTTTTGCCGGGTCCGGCAGCCGGCAGCTACTAATGGCGTGCCAAGAATGCCTGGATGGACGGCTTTGGTCATGCGGCGTTAATTTCTGCTGGTATTATGCTGGTTACAGCGGTTATTTGTGCTATTTTTCTTCATCAAAAAGCAGAGGAAGACAAGCTGACCAGCGCCGCAACGCCGCATGGTCATTAGGGTGTATATTTCTATTGCATAAAATATAACAACCGTGCTAAAATAGGCGGCAAGAAACCTCCCGTTTCCCGGATGAGGCCGCTGCCACCAGGCAGTATGCGCCCTCCGTTGGGCGCTATGGTTTCCTCCTCTCTCGATCGTATGAAAGGGGTTGGTCAGATGACTACCGACATTAACAATATGCAGAAAGAACAGGCTACTGATCCTGCTGAAGGTAATTCGCCATCAGGATCCAAAGGCGGCGTTGAGCAGCTAGAGGAGTTTATGAACCAAGGTGAGGAAAGATACCAAGCAGTCGAGGCACAGAAGCGACAAGTCGACGTGATGCGTGAGCAGGCTGCGCGTGACGCGCAGCAGCTACAGCCGCAGGCTCGGCGTAATACATTGCAGTATGAACAGGCGCTTGTTGATCAGCGTTACAAGTATACTAGCAAAGGATGCAGCAAAGACCAGGCTAAGCTTGACAAGATGTTGCAAGCCTACCCATCCCAGCTTGAAGAGTTACGGTTAACTCGTGAGCGCCTTTGAGGTGCAAGGTCACGAACCGCTATTGCTAGCATAATGCGCAAGCTATTAGCAACTGGCGGTTTAAGGTGCTCCGTGCTCGTAATGCGCGTAAGTTGCGTGCTGTAGAGCGTAAGATGGCTAAGCTGCTGGCTCGTATTGAACGGGCAATTCACCGAGTGAGTGGTGATAAAGGGTGCTTGAGTTCCTGGAGGGTCACAAGCAGCACTTAGCATCGCTCTGTCAAAACCAGGAGGCGTCGATTATGCTTCAGCAGTCTGCTGTGCAGCAGGCGGAGGCGGTAGAAACACTACTGCAGAATGCTAAAGCTTCTAAAAGTGGAGCAGGGCTAAAGCAGCATAATACTGCGCCTCCGCAACTGTTTGATCAGCACGCTGAGAGCAGGGCATAGCACAACTGCATATATGATCAGGGGACCCACTTCGCATAGAAGTGGGTCTTTTTCTTGAAAAATACACTAGCAGAACATTGACATTTCATAATAAATACGGGAAATACCGGGCATACCGCCACTCTGGCGGATGCTCATGTAAATGGTGCGAACCCGCACCTTGACAATCGAGAGAAATGAGAAAATATGGGTCAGTTAGGAACTTCACAAGAAGCACTCAGGCGTATCAAGTCAGTCAAATATGAATTCTTCTCGGGATGACGTACAGAGGCTTGGCTTGAAAAATGCAGAGTATAATGGCATCAAGTTTACGAATGAACTTCGTGTTCGATAGTATGTACTACATCAGATGATTCGGTTTGCCCGCAGCCTGGACGCACAAGTCTTTGGTGCAGAGCAGGATGTGGGCGATGTAAGCGACATCGTGCAGAAGTATCAAGCTGTTACAGAGTTTCTGGGGAGTCATACGACGGATAAGGCCACCCCTGATCTGCTCAAGGGGCTATATAAAAAGTAAGGCCACTAGCTCATGCCTGGTATCATTTTAATGGTACTATGGATGATTTAGTTAGTATGGGGCAGCTTCGCGATACCTCCTCTCCGGGTATGCCATTGGTATATCCTGGCCTGGAGGAAGCTGCTGGCACGGTCGTTTCACTTACGCCGTACACCGATAAGCAGCAGGCGGGTGCTCGCCAGATTCTTATTGACGAGGCTAGCGGTGAAGTAGCCACTTCATATATTGAGTTTGCCAAGTTTTTTGCTATTACCGAACCCGCTCTTGTAGAGCAATTCGTAAAGGAAGGAAAGTAACATGTCTATGTCTCAGATTAGTACGCAAGAGGTAATAGATAGTGCGCTTTCGCAAAAAGATATGCAAGTGCGGATGAGTATTATCTGTCTGGCTAAACGTCTGATATCGAGTAATGATATCGCCGAACGCAACCTGCAATCTATTCGAAAGATTGTGGAGGAGCAGATGTCCGGTCATAGCATTGTCATTCCGGCACTTGAGCAACCCTCACTTACGATAGATGAGCGGTATGAGCAGGTGCAGTCGTTTTTGTGTGGTGTGCTGGAGTACACCTCGGAGCAGCTATCGTCAATAGAAGACGTTGGCGTTACCCCTGAAGAAGTGGTCTCGCTAGTGTATGCACTGTGGCTCTTTTTGAGCAGCAGCATCAGCAATATGGTGATTCTGCGGAGGAACGCAAAAAGATTGAAAGCAACCTAGAGTTTGTTTTCAACTCGGTGCCAGAACTATGCCAGGAGCAAATTATTCGGCTGTTGCCGAAGCCTTCCTGGAGCTTTGCGCAGTGTGGCTACTTGATTTTGTGGCACTCACTAGTGATACCCTGCGGTGTAGTCAGGAAGACTTGCCATACGATGTAATGGAGCAGATGACGAATCAGTTCGAAGAACGGCATTCGTTATCTTTATAGTCTCTTACTTGGGCTACATTTAGCTCACATTCTATATTCCACGGGTGCTCTGTGGCAGATCTGTCACAGAGCACCCGCCCAACTATGAAAGGAAGTGATGACAGAAATGTCTACCGAGACGAATGAACCAGTTCTTGTTTGGCCCTCAGAGTGCACTCTCGTGCGGCATGTTAGCCGTGGCGAGTGCCGTGTACTATAGGGTGCGCGGTCGCTTGTGGGAAGTGGCCGAAGAGTTACGCAGTGCTAAAGCCGAATGTAGCTGAGAGTAAAGAGACGGTTCAGTCTACTTTTGACATCAATCAGTATAACCGGACGCTATATCATGTAGCACATGAGGCCGCTCGGATTAGTCCGTATAACTTGCATCCGAAGAGTCATGTAGGGGTCCAGTCGGCTATGGATACCCGGTGGTTTGATCGGAAGCTCAAGGCAGATTTTGATAAGACTATGGAAGATATTCTCGAGGTTAGCCGAGAAGTTATGCGTACCAATTGGCATGACTATCTGTGCCTCGCAAAGGATAGTGCAACAGCACTATGTGCAGCGTCGCAAGGAGTTGTCACAGGTATACCCCTACTATTTTGATAAAGGGGCGTAAGCGTAATCATATTCCAGATCCTGAGCCGCATACGATTGCACCGCTGCTCGTAATTCGGGACCTGCTAGATCCGTTAAATAGTCGTGGTCAGCTTGCAATGCTCATTGTTAAGGCATCTGACCTTAGTGATGAGGATAAGAAGGAACACATTGCGTCCCTTAAGAATGGCGGCTGGACCTCCGGCACTAACGCATCGACAGCAGCTCTTCGTGTGCACAAGGTGGATCCTCGTACGGGTGGTAATTATCGCCTCGAGCCACATACGCCGCATAGGAAAGAAGCTCCTTCGGCTGCGGCGGCGTAGTCATATCTTCTCGTTTACTCTTGGTTAACGGGCACAGCCCACATCTGTTGATGGTGGTAGTCTTTGGCGCAGCTTTGCTGCATCGAAGACACCACTGTCCAGGTGTGGGTTTTTGCTTTATGTGGGGCCGTGCAGGCGTGGTGGGGTACATGGTACACTAGGTGTATGCATACGTATGAGCAGCTCCCCCGTGATGATCGCAGCGAAAGTTTTCGCTACATTAGCGAGATGATGGTGAATTTGGTAGAGCACCAAAGGTGCACGTGGACGAAGACACCGCCCAGCGTTGGAGTGATTTGCTGGGGCTGCTGCGCAGGTGACACACTGGTGGATGATACCGATATAACGCACGAGGAAGCACTGCAGCGATTAGCGAATTTTGATGATTTTGCTGGTCGCTACCCGCATGTATCGCCAGATTTACTTGGTGAAGAGACCTGCCAGCGTATGGTGCGGCGCGTGGCGGAGATTTTGCGAATTGGCCGGGAATACAGCACGGTGCAGGACCCAGAAAGATTTTATTGCCTTGCGGATAGAAGAGGTGGAACACACTGCCGAGCTACTGGCGGATTGTGCCAGCGGTGATACCACTACTCAGCCAGGGTTTTACGAAGTTTATGCCGCTAATGCGTGGCATGGGGCACGAACGGCAAATATGGTGGACTCACTGCTTGATATGCGCCAAGATGTGCGGCGGGATACAAAATTCAGCCTAGTGCTAAGCTGGTGATGGGGCTTGGCAAGGCTGCTTTGCACGATATGCTGAGGTGGGTCCGCAAGTTGCGTACCCAGACGTATGGAGTCGGTTTGCTATTATGGGGCTGGTGCGCGTGAGGAAACCGGTTGCGCCAGGTAATCAGCCATATTCGAGCTTGCGTAATATATCGCTAAAATAAAAACAAATTAGCAGGCAGAAAAGGCACAACCGCATGTGGCGTTGTTGTGTTTCGGGTGATTATTAGAGATGTGCGGGCGGGTTGAGTGTTAGCCGAGTAGCTCCACTAGTTTCTGCAAAGCCGGAAGTATGTTTGCTGATGGAACTAGTAGTGCGCTCCAGTCGTCACGGCTATCCATGCCACCTACGCGTGCTACATGTACATGGCAGTGGTCCACTGGAACCAGACCGTACTCCTCGCCATATTCTTCTATGGCGATAGTGAGATCTCGCACTGCTACGATAAATAACGCCGCCTATGTCTGGATTAATCTTATCGGACCACATTCACGGATATTCATCCTTCCACTCGGGTTCTGCGCGGGATTGCGCAGAAGCTGATTACTAATAGTAGCAATAATTTGATTTTAGTCAAATAGTTTTTAAAAATGATGATATAAAAATGAGCGGTTTGTCGTCTTGCTCGGGACGGGGCGATTAGCTTATTTTGAGATTTCACTGGCGAATATCTCGGGCGGCGGCGAGTATCTCGGGTAGCTCTGTGCCATTATAGGCACCACGGTCGGCGAACGCGTCCATCTGGCCTATAGTGGTCGTGGTATGTTACTCTGACTTGTTGTAGAATTCTTCGCCACTACGATGGCCATCGCACACGAGGACTTCACCAAAATGTTTGCTGTCTTTTCTGCCGTATGAAACCGTTATCTCGCGCCCTCCTCGGGTTTAGTCGTATGAATCGGTGGCTTCAAGTGCTGTCGCCACCAACCTTACCATTGCCAAAGTCAGGGGTCGGTTTGTGGGTTTGTGCTTATGTATCAACTCTTTCCAGAGCCGGGTAGAGCAGTGCTCTACGGTGTGAGTGCGTGCGTGCAGCATCGGATCTAGCTGTGCACGAGTACTCGACGCTTACATGAACGGAGCACTAAAGATAGTATACCATCAAGCAAATAAAAAGATGCCTCAGAACTGGCAATAGCCAAAAGTCCTGAGGCCCGCCCTGAGCAGCTTCCAGTCGATGCATCCATACCGGATGATCTGCTTTGGCACCTATCGCGACGTTTTATCTATAGATATTTTAGTAGCTACCGCTGGTAGCGTCAAGAGGTTTACTGGTGGTTGGTGAGCCACCGCGGCAGAAGAAAAGCCCCTTTTTACAGGGGCTTTCTGAGCAACTATACACTGTCATCGAAGAGCCCTCTCAAAGAGAGGCACTATATTAATGAAAGGAAGTTATGATGTGAGTGTACTAATTTCGGTTGTTCCTGATAGTGTCTCGCGTTTGCTTTAGCTCTTCGGCGACCTCCTTTAGTGTAGAGGCGGCATCGCTAAGAGAGCTAACAACATCATCACGCTGCTGACCCTGCCTGCTGACCGCGGCTAGCTCTTCAGCCTTCTGCTCTAATGCAGAAATAGTTCCGCTAAGAGAGAAGAAGAGCATCACCACGCTGATAATCTTCAGCATCCTCAGGGTTCATCTGATTATAGCGGTTCTGGTGGTCTTCTTCAGTCCAGGGCTCTCCTGGTGAGTCAGGAAACTACACATCATGTATTTCTATCTCTCAATGTACACACCACAGCAGGAAGTCCCATGCTTGGTAATTTTTATTGTATACTATGTAATTCGTGTTTTGCAATAATTTTACAGTTTTTCGAAAAACGTGCTGATACAAGAAAAAGCCCCCGCCATAACGGGGGCTTTTGAACGCTGTTTTCTGTCCTATAAAAAGCCACGCGCGTTAGGCGGGGGTTATGAGGAAAGAAGAACCAGCCTAACTGGCTCTAAAAGGAACCGTTATCTGCGGCGATAAATGCATAATGTGCCGCAACCCGGGCGAAAAACTCGATCAAGACCGGTTAGCGAAACCAACTTATCATCAATATCGCCCATCGGTGCCTTTACGGGTGAACTGATACTCAAGTTTCTCATCGTCTGGAGTACGGGTGGTATACAGTAGAACTCGTGGCCAGTACCACCTTCGGATACCGGAACTTTCGGAATGCAACGCAAAGTTCTTCGTTGGTGTTGGAACAACGTTTGACATGAAACGCAAAGTCGCATTCAAAGTTAATCTCTTTTTGGCTAAGCAAATGTATACAGCAATGCAGCCCGTTATATTCATTAAAAATTTACAGCGAATGAGATACCCTCACCGTAAACCAAAGGACTTAACACGGAATAATCGTCTTGAGCATACACCGACCCAATGGTTTTCGTCAGAAGCATCTTCGTATTCGCGAGCGTCATTTCTCTTTTCCCTTTCAAGGTACAAGCCTACTCGGGTAAGCATAGTGGAGATAGAACAGAAGAGAGTCCTTCGATGTTCTTGTGTTTATAATGCCAGCAGTAGGATGATTTGTAAAGGCAGGCGAGTGGCGCTAGATGTGTTTTATTCGCCACCGCTCGATGGCTTGTGACTTGCTGAGCATAACGCGCAGGTTGATGATAATAATGATGCCGATAATTGGAGTAAGCACAAGTGAAGGCACTATGATGTGTGGTGCGGCCGCAAAACCATAGCCAATGCAGATGCCGTTGCCGATGAGCGTGATAAGCGCCGTTATGCTGCCTGGCGTCCAGGGTGCGGTATATTGCTGCGTCAGCCAGATGCAGTACAAGGTGCAGCATATTGGCAAGAATGACCGCGCAAGATCTGCTGCACTAAGAAGATGACGAAACGCAGGAAAACTCACAAAAATTACGGCGTTGGCTGAAGAAGAATCGCGTGTGGCTGCTGCTGTGCGTGGCGGCAGCGGTGATTAGTGGGGTGTGTGTGGCGCTGTATCATCGTGGTGGTTGCCACAAACACGTCGGGTAGTATTGGTCCGGCAGAGATCGCCGCTGGCGGGGCAGAATGGTGAGCCTGCCTGGATGCCAGATACCGTTAAGCGTTGGCAGGGCGAGATTACCAAAGCAGGCCCGGCAGTATAACATTTCGCCGCAGCTGGTGGCGATTATCATGACGCTGGAATCCGGTGGTTACCCCAGGCGCACAGCGGGGTGGCGAGTGGCGATGCAGGTGACGGATAGCACGGCAAGGAAATTGCCGCTAAATTCGTGAAAGCAGCGCGCACCAACTATGATTTATTCGATCCTGAAACGAGCATCGCCTTTGGGGCGGCGTATTTGGCTTTGTTGCGTGATCGGCTGTGCGTGCCCCTGGGCAATCTATCTGAAAATGAATGTGTTGAACTCATTGCTGCGGGTTACAACGGCGGGATTGGCGCAGCTGGGAATTTATACCATGGCCGTGGGCTGGAGGCGATCGGGACGCAGCTATAGTCGTGATGCCATGAACCTATGGCGCGAGCGTGTAAGCGGCAGTAGCCCGACGTTCTCACGCTGGTTTGAGCGTGGCGGGCATAAGCTGATAGAGAGCTCAAGAATATAGAAGTAGGCTACGCTTCAGTGTAGGTGCGGTCTATAGGAGTGCTAGTTTGGTTTTCTGGCAGGTGGCGTGGTGCGCTGCAGCGTTATTTTGTGTTTGAACGGTTGCCCGAGCATTGAACCAAATGAAGCCCCCGCCGCCAAGGTGAAGGCAATGAGACAGAGCGGTGAATAGGGTGCTAACGCTACTAAGGACATTGCCATTTGTTGATGAGTAGTTCATGAGTTCAATTAGTCCATTATAGAGTGTGAGGCCGGGAACAAGCGGGATGATACCAATAGCTGCGATACCGGTGCTTGGCGTACGCAGTGCTCGTGCTAAAGTTGCTGCCATATAGCCAATAAAGATGGCGGCGACTCCACTGGCCGCGATTGGCGACATGTCGCTAGCGCGTAACATAAAGGAAATTGTTACGCCGCCCATGCTGATGAGTGAGGCACCAATGATAGCCCGTAGCGGCGTGTGTGTCGTGATTGCGTATCCGGCAGATAGTACCATGCCACCAACGATTTGTGCATGAAGATCACCAAAGGTAATACCCTGCGTGGATACTGACACCTGGTACCCAAGTTTGCGTGAAGCATAGAGACTGATGACCACCCCGATAGCGATGCCACTGGTTAACATAAACACTGTAGCACGTGTGCAAGTGCGGTGACGTAATATTCATCGATTGCGTTTTTGATGGCGTTAAGATTGCCATACCGGCCAGTAGCAGGGTAATGCTACCAGCTACGATCGAGGCTTGGGCTGAGCCCTTGCATACCGGGGACCCTCGTTCAGACAAAACAGCGTGCCGGCAGCGATGATGAGTCACGGCACTAGCTGCAATGGCTTGCTGGAAAAACGTTGGTACTGCATTTTTCGAGAGCACGTGCAGTAGGCGTTCTAGCCCCAGGCTAATAATGAAGGTAAGTGGTATGTGCGCCAGTCGCTGGTGAACATGAGCGCCGACCCGCTGGTACAAGCCCGGTACCGATCATACGGACACCAGGGTAGGTGATTTGCGTGTTCATGATGGCATGCAAAAACCGAGTTTCAGCATCAAGCAGAGGTAAGCCGTTTTGGCGACATCTACCACCAGGCGCTGCACCTCCTGAATAGTATGTGTTGCTGCTTTGGGTGTAACGGTGCGGATGAGCGTTAGCGGCTCGTGATTAACGCCGCGTAGCTGCGAGATCATTACTAGTTGAGAGATAATATCAATATGGGCTGGCCGTGTGCAGTAGGTTTCGGTGATATGTGGCTGGTAGAGACCACCGAGTGAGATGAAACCCCATAGTGGTAGCACTTCGCGACATCAGCAGAAAGCCGCAACGCGCGCAGGTTTGGCGTCGAGTTGTTTCCTCGAATTTGCGTGTGCGTTAGCGACTGCTGCGCAATAACGCGCCGAATTCTTGGGAACCAGTCAATCAATGTGGAGAACGCTGTTTTGTCATAGCTATAATTTTACGGGATGATTATACCAGAGCACTAGCGAAAATAAAATGAAATATTTATAATGGCATGATGAGCGCGAAACAAAGCATACACAGTCAGGTATATACGGCAGCACGTAAGCTGCACCGTATTGTTTTGCCACCGCAGAGTGTGCGCCGCATTATCACGCTTTTGTGTGGGTTTGCGGCTGCTATGTAGCTGTTTGCCGGAGTTGCACTCGGGGTTCACTATAAGCTGTTTGCAGCTTTTTGATCAGTCGGTACCACTATGGCTTGCCCAGCACCGCCACGTTTCGCTTTCGTATTTTTTGGCAGGGTTTTCGGCGGCATGAATCCGCTAGCCTATGCGGCTATAGGGTGAGTGTGCTTGCGGTGTTGATCTCCTTGCGCCGCTATGGCAGTCACTGTTGTCGCGCTGGTGATTGGTGGCTCAGGGGTGCTGAACCTCAGTATGAAGGTGTTATTTTTCTCGTCAGCGCCCACATGTAACGCCGTGGCTCAGTACTGAAAACGGGTAGTTCATTTCCCAGTGGCACGCCATGCGCATCGCTGGCGCTACTGTTTTGCCTTGGTGGTGCTACTTTGCAAACAAAAACTTCGCTGGCCGATGCTAATATGGCGGTGGCTGGTGTAGTGGTCATTGGTCGGTGCTCACGCCGTACTTTGGGTGTGCAGTACCCAAGTGATATTATTGCTGTTGGCTGACTACAGCTGCATGGGGTAGTGCGGTGTGATTGCTTGGTTTGATGCACGTGCCGCTTGGCGACTATGGCAACCGCGCAGTAAAAACAGCAAAAGCAATTGCTAAAATAAGGCATGAGCGTGATACTATGAAAGATGCGCCTGAACGACAGGCCCTATGTGGTAGGGCAGTGAAAGGTCGTACGAGCGTTTAGGGCTGCATATAAACGGGAGTACAATCTAACATGCCAATAGCTATCAATTTGGTGCCGGCTCGACTCAAGCGATTGCCGCTGACGTGGTACCCGCCGATTGGCGAACCTACTTGACGCACTAGAATCCCTCTGCATCCGACTAGGTTCATAATCATTAGGGACTACGAGAATTGTAAGAACAGATAAAGCCACACCCAGTGCCATGGAGTGGCTTTTATCACCTAGGGCAGATGAAAAGTGTCCCAGGTATGCAGCCTGCCGGACTATTCCAAAAAGACCCGTCATTTGATGGGTCTTTTGTTATGCGTGGATAGCTAGTTAGAAGGTGGCTCATTTACTAGCTTCGTCATCTGCTTTTTGAATGGCTGAGCGCAAATTAGCTTCATTGTTCCAGTCGTCGTTACTGAGCTTACGGCCGTTTAGGTAGAAGTTTGGTGTTGCGTCAACGCCCTGGTCCTTACCTTTCTTTACGTCGCTGTTAATCTTGCCAATCACGTTGTCACTTTTAATGTCGCTCTTGAACTGGTCAAGATTGAGGCCAAGACTTGTGCTTGGTTCTCAAAGTAGCTGTCACGTTTTGTGCCGCGTAGATCTTGCCAGGCACTTTGCTTTGCCATAGAGTGCATCGTGCATCTCCCAGAATTTACCTTGCAATCCTGCTGCTGCGCTCAGCTGCTGCAGCTGCTGCACGTGCATTTGGGTGGTAGCTGGCAAGGGGAAGTTGCGGAAAATAACTGTACCTTATCGCCGAAAATCTTTGCGCAGTTTGGCAATTGTTGGCTCAACCTGACCACAGCCTGGACACTGGTAGTCGCCGTACTCTTCTAACGTTACTTTGGCAGATTGGTTTGCCAGCTGTGTTCACCGATTGTTGTCGTGACAGCTTCTTTTTGCTGTTTTGCAGCCAGATCAAACCACCAAGTAGCGCCACAATATGATGGAAAAATAATCCAACCTTTTGCGTTCATTATCACATCTCCTTATAGACTATACTTATCTTGGTATTATAGCGGATGTTAGCGTAGAATAGAAGCATATGCTAGGCGTATTATTATTGCAGGGTAGTATTATACTTCTTTTGGTGCTGCTTCAGGCGGCTTCGTTGGCGCCATCGTCGCGCCCTAAATTACTCATAAAGCTAGCGGCTCGCCAGGGGGATCGACAGGCGGCACGTGATCTTGAACGACGTAGGTTGTGGGCGGATTTGCAGGTGTTGCGGCGCATGCTTAGCTGGGCGCTCGTGCTTGCCTATGGGTTTATTGGCACAATGGGGCTGTTGTGGTGGCAGCAACTACTAAGCCTGGGTGCTTTTGGTTGAGTGCCGATGGCTGCACGATGGAAGGTGAGCAACCGATGTGCGCAGCGACTTTTGCTAGCCTATGAGTCAAAATTAGCAGCAATTATTACGCCGCTCAGGCCGCTGTGGAAACGGCTCTATACCGCTGATTACCTATATCAAGCAAAGCGGCCGTTAACCGCCAAAGAGGTGAACACACTGCTCAGGCATCCATCGCTCACCGATATGAGCGACGTGCAACGAGCAGACATGGGGGCGCTGGCTATCGCTGTCACGCCTCGACCGTCCGGCAGCGGGCCTCGCTCGGCGAGTGAGCTGCGAACAGTACTCAGCCGGAGAACTGCTTTCACCACTGCTAGTGGATGCTCTGCACGAGTGGGCAGGTTATTTTTCCGGTGCTGGCGGGTGATAAGGCGCAAACCTGGTGGGATTTTTGTCACTGCACATGGCACGCCGGGTTGCGCTACAATCTCGCCTGCCAGTAGTGCAGCAGGTGATGGATGAAGACATTGCGACGATTGCACCACACAGCTCTTTTACCAGAGGCGTTGCAGCAGATGAGTAGACAGACAACACTATTCTTCGAGTGGAAATCAGGGCGAAAGCGGTGAACTACAGTTTATTTTACTGAGGACATGATTGCTCGGTCAAACCGGTAGACTACTGTACTTTGGTATAGCTATGCTATAATAAGGCGCATATGACAAAGCAACGAACGTATAATGAACAGACCCCAACTATGGTGGGTCAGACGGTAACGATAGCGGTTGGGTACCGCGCGGCGTGACCACGGTGGTCTTATTTTTGTGACATCCGCGATGCCAGCGGACTCATTGCAGGTGGTGGTACACCCTGATCAACCAGAGGCACGTTTGCACTTGCAGAGCAGCCGCGAGATGAATTTGTGGTTGAAATTACGGGTGAACTTACGCAGCGCGACCCGGCCCTCGTGAACGACAAACCGCCAACTGGTGGCATAGAACTTGAAAGCGCAGACGATTCGATTTTGAACCGTAGTGCAGCCCCGCGATCAGCCATTTTCTGATAACCAAAGCTGGGGAAGAATTGCGCTAAAGTATCGCTATCTTGATTTGCGGCGCCCGAAGATGCAGCAATGCTTCGCGCACGTGCGGCGTATTATGCAGCAATCCGTAGTTATATGGAAGCACATCAGTTTACAGAGGTAGCAACACCGATTTTGGCCAACTCAAGCCCGGAAGGGGCGCGTGATTTTTTGGTTCCATCACGGCTGCATCCTGGCACGGTGTACGCCTTGCCGCATGGCACCGCAGCAGTTTAAGCAGCTTCTGATGGTAGGTGGCGTGGACCGCTATTATCAGATTGCGACTTGTTTCGAGATGAGGACCCAGCGCCGATCGGCTGTGCGGAGATTTCTACCAGCTGATGTTGAAATGGCTTTTGTGGAAGACGGCGAGCAGGTACGCCAAACAATGGAACCCCTGATGAAGCAGCTAGTGGCTGACCACGGCAAGCAGCTTATGACTGAAGATATCCCTCGTATTTCATACCAGGAGGCGATGGATACGTATGGTACCGATAAGCCAGATTTACGCTACGATATGCGACTGATTGACGTGACTGATGTATTTACAGATTCAGCTTTTGGTGTGTTTGCTAAGAGTGCGCAGCAAGGTGGCGTGGTGAAGGCGGTTCGTAGCGCGAGCACATGGACTAACGCGTAAACAAATCGACACCTTTACTGAATTAGCCAAAAAAGAAGGTGCAGCAGGGCTGGCATATCTTCTGTTTGATGATGAGGGCGACGTTAAATCGCCAATCGCAAAGTTTATGAGTGAGCTAGAGCCGACGCAGCTACGCGAGCGGCTCTGCAGGTCAACTGGCGATGGTGTCTTCTTTGCGTGATACGCGCAAGAAGGCAACGCGGTGCGTTGGCGCATTGCGCGTTGCTTTTGCGCAGCATTTTGGGTTGGCTGATGATTCAGTTGTGGCGCTGGCCTGGATTGTTGATTTGCATTTTATGAATGGGATGAATCGCAGCAGAAGATTGATTTTTGGCCATAATCCATTTAGTATGCCGCGCGGTGGAGTGGAGGCAATTACTCAGGCTACCAGCGATGAGGCCAAGCTAGCCATCGTTGCCGACCAGTACGATATGGTGATGAATAGCTATGAGTTTGTTCAGGGCTGTCCGCAACCACAGCCCTGAAGTGATGGAGGCGGCGTTTGCGCGCTTGGCTATGACAGCGCCTATGTTGCTGAAAAATCTGGCGCGATGCTGCAAGCATTCACCCATGGTGCACCACCACATGCGGGCTGTGCGTTTGGTTTGGACCGTATTTTTATGGTACTTACCGGTGAACATAATATTCGTGAAGTCGTCGCCTTTCCAAAGAATGGCTCAGGTGTTGATGTTATGATGACCTCACCGGCGACCCTCGACCCAGAACAGCTCAAAGAGCTTGGTGTTACAATTAACGCATCAACGGAAGAGTAGATGGACGTAAAGCTGGTCACTGTCGTTTTCAACATTGTGGCTAGCATTTGAGTGCGGTTGCTGCGCTTTATTAGCGCTGTTTGTGGTACCGCGAAATCGTCATCTCACGGCAAGTTTAACGTGGCTTATGGTGATTTTTCTGGTGCCGCTGCTTGGGTGGCCACTCTATATTTTGATTGGTAAAGCACAAAGCCGCCGCGCCGCCGCCGCTTGGCAAAGGCGCAGCTTCTTTTGCTGCTACGTCATATTGAACGTGACAATACCGCCCAGAGGTTGTTCCTGAAAATATCGTCATCTAGCCAAGTTAACCGAGGCATTGACTGCGCATGGGTGTACGCACCGCGAAGATTGGCAGCGTGCTAACGCGTTATGCCGAGAGCTTGCGGGCTATGGCGGCAGATGTTGCCCAGGCGCACTGCAGTGCACATGGAGTTTTTACACCTTTGTAGCTGATAGGGAAACAGAGGAGCTGATTAGGCACTAGAGCAGGCTGCCGGCGGGCGTGACCGCACGGGTGCCAGTATGACGCATTTCGGTAGCTACCGCTGGCGTCGGCATTTTCGGCACACTCGCAAGCTATTGCGCCAGGCTGGTGCGCATATGCAGGCTGCATTGCCACTGCGTCTGCCGGGCCGAGGTTACACGCGGGTTGATTTACGTAATCACCGCAAACTTGTAGTTATTGATGGTGAAAGTGAGTATACGCTGGCTCACAAAATATTATTGCTCGCAATTACCATCGCTGGGATAGTATTGTGACAGACGAATTGATGATCCGAATGACAGGTTCTATTGTGAGCCAGTTTGAGGCTATTTTTCTAGAGGATTGGTACGCCGAGACACGTCAGTTGGTGGTGATGCGCCCATCCTCATCCTAGTGAAGACGATGGCGTTGGCGGCGCCAAGGTACAGCTGCTGCCGAGTGGCCCAGAGTTTGAGCACGACAATAATATTAAATTATTTTTGTGCGGCTATATGCAGCGTCGCAGCTCGGTGACCATTATTAACCCATATTTTGTGCCTGATGAGTCGCTCATGCGTGTATTATTTCGCCAGCAACCGTGGCGTGCGGGTTAGATTATTAACTGGCAGGATGCGATCAATGGATGGCTGCCCATGCAGCGGTCGGATTAAGAAGAGCCACTGAGGGCGAGGGCGATATCTACCTGCGCCAAAGGCTCCAGCACCTAAGTGCCTTCACCGCCACGGTTATCGATGATGCTATGGCTATGATCGGTTCAAGCAATATGGATATGCGTTCTTTCCAGCTTAATCCCGGCGAAACAACGGCGCAGCCGCACATGACACCCAGATAGCTGCCGGCCTATTGGCACCTGCGGATCGCTACATTGCAGAGGCAAATCAACTTGCTTTACCTCAGCTGCTGCGCTGCTGCCTCGAGTAAGCAATTGCTGATGATATTGCACGCTTAACCTCGTCTTTGCAGTAAATACAACGATTTCAATCATAAAATATATTGACGTTTGTGACGAAAGCTTATGGTAGAGTTATAGATAGTTCACGCTGAACATAAACAACATAAGAAGTAAAGGAGATATTAGCGGGTGATCCAAACCAATTCTCGTCGTCGCTACGGTGCTGAAGTTGGTCTGTTGTCTGCAGTCGTATTGTACCGCTTACGCGCTCATCATTGTACTGGCAGTATACACGATTGCGGCGTCAATCAACTCCAGTAGCTGCAGATCTTGCGCAGGCGACAAACCCGGCTTGCTCCGGCAAAATTATTCACAGAGGTACGCAGCTCTTTAAGCGGTGTTCAGCGCCACAAAGACAAAGCGCAGCGGGAAATAGGGTAAACAAGAGGGAAACTCGTAATAGAGAAAATACTGGTGTGTGTAGCAGCAGTAGCAGCGGGACTTTCACAGCTGGTGAAGATATCTATAAAGAGCTCAAGGCAAAGAAATCCAGGCAAGATATTGCAACACAGAGCAAAGTGATGCTAAAACGCTACCAAGAAAAAGGCAGATCAGGGTGAGACGTTGCGGCGAAAGGCAATATTTGGGTTATCGCGCATGGCGCTCGTGATGCTGGTGAAGAAGTGAGGAATCTTTCTGAAAAGCAGGAAAGGGCTGCTAAGGCGTTGGCTGGTGACGCAAAAAGCGGGCTGATCGCGCTGAGAGAGAAGAGCAAGAAAGCCGCTGCAGTTGAGCAAACGTTGCAAAGAAAGCTGCTGCTGAAGAGCAGCATTAAGTAGATCCCCTGAGCGATGATACGATGAAACACCCGAAGGAAATCTCGCGTTTTCTATCTGGCCTGATGCTTGCGGCAGTCTCCGGCTGCCATATAACGAAAAAGATAACACAGCAGACTTTTGCTGGTGGGTTGTGGCGCAGTATATTTGCGGCGCGAGGTCTGCTGGTGCTTTCCGCGTATTCACGGGCCCAGCGACGCTGATATTCTGCAAAGAAAGTGCAGGCTGTGCGGCAACGCTGTAATGCACGTGTTCAAGCTCGACCTAACGCAGCTGCATGACAGCGATACTGCGTGACGCGCGTTAATGTTGCGTCGGGTAACGGTTGAATTTCATCACGGCTAATGACTGCGCGTTTACTGTCGAGCAACACCGACGCTAACTCGACGCAGTGCGCACCTGTAGAAGCGGCGAGACATGAATATGAGCGGGCTCGTCGGGCGTTTGCGACTCAGACGTTTCCGCCGCCATGAAGAAAATATACAGAAAGAGTTGCGGCGGATCGACTCGCCGTGAAGCTGGGCCGGCCTCAGTTTGCAAAATTAACGGTTGTTTCGTGACTGCCAGCCGTGATGTACAAGATTTGAACACGCATATGCTAAAATGATGTGACAATCACCTACCGCAACGCAGCGGCTGCCACGCTAGAGAAGCCACTACAAGCGGCCGATGATGCTGCGCAGTCGGCTCCCAGGAGGCTCAGTAATGGGGGTGGGCGAGCAAAAGCCAGCATTATATGCAGCATGGCACCGTTATGCAGCGCTTATTGTTGGTGATTCACTACCGATTGCGGCGCTATTGGTATCGCTGGCGATGGCCACGGTATTATGTTAATGGCGTTGCCCAGCGGACGGTCACCCGCAGTATCGCCCATCGCGTTCATCGATTGAGCGTGATCGGCAGGTGAACTGCTACTATCACAAACGACATCTACTGGCACGAAGAGTTTTTGCGCAAGCCGACAAAGAGAACGATAAGCTAAAGCATACGACGCTTCAACGGTGACCCACTAGCAGATAGGACGAAATGACTCAGCAACTAATGCGGGTTTTGTGTGTTGCTGGCTGGGCTTTGGACTGGGAACGAGTCTAAACTTATGAAGCTAGGGTAATCTTCTTGGAAGGCTTTGAGGATTCTGCGGCGGCATTTTCAGCACAACTGCTTTCACCGGTCGGCAGCGCGTTTTGCCCACACGATTTCAACGCTATCACCGTCGATGTTGTCCGATATAAGAGCCAAACGCTGGCAGCGTGACGATGATTTATTATGCCATTCTGGCTCTTTAGCGAGGGCCTCACCCAGCTGGTTGATAGTCTGGCACCGCTGCGATACAGTATCGCTGCTGCCGCTGGTTTTGGGCTAGAAACGTGCCATACCGCCAGCCCAGTAGTTTTATTTACTACGTGCGACGCAGCCGTTTTGGGAAGCAGTGCCACTGCACCGGTGTGTTATCGCGGGATAATTGTTGATCGGATGCCGATACGCTCTACCGTTTCCGGTAGCGTTATTAAAGCTCGATAATATCGCCAACGCGGTACTGATTTTCAGCCACAATAAATACACCAGAGAAAATCTTTGCAATCAGCGACTGAGTACTGAACAACGGTGCACCCGCACACGCGCTTCGCGAAACAGTGGTGCTAGGTCGGGCCATGAAATGCTTGCGATAGCATGGTTCCAATAAATACATGCCAGCACAAATGCGCCAAATGTTCTAAACTAAGGCCTTTGAGCGTTGTTTCCGCGCTTTGATGATCGGATTTGCGCCAGTCGTGGTACTTTGGCGGGTGCTGTGCGATAGCGTGGGTTTACTGCCGGCGCAACAGCCAGCGCCCAAGTATATACAAAACGCTTGGCGAGCGTAATGCTGATGCCCAGCACAGATGACGCACAGCATCGTTAAAATGTGCTTGCAGGTGATGTGCTCTCAAGAAGCCCAGTAGGGCCGGTCGATCTTTTATTTGTTGTGCCGTTGCTGCCATTAGTAGCGCAATGACGGCTGGTGGCGACGGACCCCAATCAGTTTATTGTGCCTCGTAAACGCGAGCGACACGCTGTCTGCGAAGTTTTATAGTCGCCGGCAAGTAGAGAGACGAATGGCGGCAGCTGAGCTGAAAACCACCGGTGGTTGCGGTAGAATTGAGCGCTGGTACGGCACTATTTTTGGTGGAGCTGGCAGCTCGGCGGCCTGAGAGTTCAGTTTGCGGCGGTTGATGTAAAGGGTGATCGCTTGCAAAGCGGGGCTTACGAGGCAATGGCGCGATGGGCCTAACAAATATGTGTTCATTCGAGCTACGAGTCGATCGCCACATGAGCTGTTTGCAGCTGGTAGCTTGCAGCATGCCAGCTCACGTTGTGACGATCCGTTTCCAAAGCGCCGCCAGTGCGGCCGCCGTATGACGCACCCACATTTTGCAGCAGCATGCGGTATTACGGTTGCACAGGACTGGTGATGGGCTATTGATCAAGCAATGACACACACCACGGCTTCGCGTGGAGCCTTGAGCAGCTAGTTGCCGAGAGGTGGCGCCTACTGGAACTAAGTTTTGATTTACACTGATTCCGAGCTACAGGTGAGAGTATAAAATACTCACTAACACATGAGACAGCGCTGGCTGCACGAAGGGCTGCATACAAAATTTGTACGGGCATTACCGCCACAGGAGGCCATAATGAGTAAGTTGACGATAGATGCGCATATAGCAAGCGTGCTACCGACAACGCTGCTTGAGCGATCACGGCCTTGTTGAGTGAGCTATGCACGCGTTGTTGTCGCAGGTGTTTGGCTTAGTCGGTGAAAGCGGCGCAGTGCGGCCGGAGAAGTTCATGTATTCAGGATAATCCAGAGTGGTGACGCTGTCTGAAGAAGACAAGGCGGCTATCATCAAGCGAGCTTAAGCGATATTTTATGGTACGGTAATTCAGTTGCAACTAATGGGTTCAGATTTGAAGATTGGCCAGCAAACCTTACTAGTGTTGAGCCGCAAAGACAGGTCGGCTGTTGGTGACGTGGTGATGATGAGTAGTTTTACTATATATTAACGTAGATTTTCAGGTGGAATTTTGATTCAGGTAAAAGTATATTGCTGCAACATTGGTTAGCAATTTTTGTCCACAGGAATGAGTTCAGCTACCTCCAGTTCAGCAGTCAATAGCCCGTTGGGCCCTGCGTATAATAAGCTTACGCAGAATGTGGTATGGCAGCTTGCAGCAAGATGGCTGGTTGCCAATTTTGACTCCATGCTAGAAACTTCTGTGATTGCTCCGGTGACACCGTGATGCAGCTCTTCCTGGGTTCTGGCGCAGAACAGTGATAGGGTTTGAACTGCGTAAATCTTGCGAGCTCTAGGCCTCCGATTGCAACACGCTCATATAACCTGCGCCAACAGCGGTGGCCTGGGGCGGCAAGCTTAGTAGAGATTATCAGCGGTGCTATGGCAGCTCACTGCAGAGTATTGGCAACTCGGGCGTACTGCCTGAAGTTAATAACGGGGGATGCACAGAGCTGGTTAATAACGCGGTAGTGGGCGGGTAGGCTCATCACCAGGTTTTGGCCAGATCTGAATGACTGTGCTGAGTGAAGCTGCGTGGCGACGAAAGCTTCGCGAGGGCTCATGAAATAGTAAACATCAGAAAATCGAAGTCGAGCGCTGATACAGTTAACGACAGTGTGCCAGATTGCATACGTACATTGAGTGAGATTAGTGTGGCACCGTTGTGCACCGACCGGCGTGTAACTGCCATTGTAATAAGGCTGGTCGCGAAGCGGCTGTTGAGGGGTGGCGTAGGTTGAGGGCTCTTTTGCATGTGCGTGGTGAATGGTTTGCCAGCGACTATAGCATACGAAGGATCGCAGCTAGCCATGGCTACTGGGCTCCACGCAGGACGATAGCACTAGCATCATCTTGTTTTTAAGGACTAACGAGCGCCACTACCGCCGTGGGTGATACGCTCCGTTAGATGGGCAAGCACTGGGGCAACTTGGCCCCATATTAATCAAACAAGCTGTCCTTGATATCTTTCATGACTACCATCTGAATACAGGGCGATATATGTGCAGGGTACACAACGCCTCCGGTGATCATGATCGGTACTCATCAAAAGACAGCAATAGCCGCCAGGGGTATTAAGCATTTTACGTGCATCTTGATAGATATTATGCGGAAGACTGGTAATATGGACTATTCTTATCTAAGGCTGCAATGCGTTTCTTTATTTCGTTGTGAGATTTGGGCAAATCGTGCGTCAGAATATGTTTACCGCAAGGTGCCAGTCGGTCCGCATATATCGAGTAAAAACAGTCGCCCAAGATAGTATACCGGTAGAAGCCCAGTTGCTTGAAGCAGGAAGTAATGCTGCAAAGACACCAGATGCAAATGTAGGCAGCTGCCAGCGGTCAGCGCCGGAAAGATCTGGATACACCGCGGTGATGCGCTGGCTGGCCATTTGGATGGCTGATCTGCAGTGTACTGTAGAGGTAGCGTCGTGTCTACTTCGCGTAGCCCTGGTTAAAGCGCATGGTCACCGCGTAAGTGGTACGTCGTCGTTTTGTAAAAGCGGCTGTCATATAACGGTACAGCCGTCCATGACCCAACGCATATGGTGTCGTTGCCACAGATATCCTCTTGATTATACGGGCGCTACCTTTTGCGCTATCGCAAACATGGATCTCCACCTGCAGTTACTCCAGGGCCGCGGCGTGATCGCGCGCCTGAAATGTCCTGCAGTGCCGAAGCATGCAGAACGCATGCAGTGAGGCCCTCGCTTGCGTGCTGCTGCTACAGCATCCCAAAGCTCGTCATTCATCTCTGCGAGTGCACACGTGGGTGGGTGAGCTGGCAGTGAGTTGAGCTGGCGTCAGCACCTCTTGCTGTGGGTTTTCGCGTGAGAGACAGGTTGGTAGCCAGTGAGAGTTCGTGGGCATCAGCAAAATATAGCATCAGTGTAGAAACTTCTCGCATTTCATGCTGGCGTACGTCGTGCGGCTGATACACACGCGGGTGATGTCGGTGTTAACTCTTTGGCCATTTGCAACGTTGCGGCGATTTCTCACCGGATGATGGCCGTAGTCTGAGTAAATACCTGGTGCGAGTTCGTTCAAATCGACGAAAAGCACCAGGAATGGAAGCTAATGGCTGCCGTAATATCTGCCAGTGGAAGCTGGAACTCTTGCTGCAAAAGGCTGCCACCAATGCTGCGGCGATCTTTGACGGACGCGCGGCCCAGGATAGTCACACTCGCGGCTCGGCTACACTCCGCGATACGGTTTCTGACCCAGGTGCGCGACACGGCTGCTAAGCGCCTTAGCGGCATCTTGCCAAAGGTAGCTATGGGTCGTTTGTTGCACGAATCGAGCAAACGCGCAAAATAATCTGCCTCCTGGGTGGGTAAGTGTCGCGTGATCGTAGTCAATGGTGGTACGCTCGCGTAGGGGTGAAAATGGAGAAAGTTGCGAGTCACATCATCGCACTCCATACACAAAATATGCGGCACAGTGGGTCGAAAAAGCCGCTTGGACCGATGAAATCTGGCTCCAACAGAGCAAGTAAGAAGGCAACGCTCTAGTTGCTGCAGCACCCAGACTATCATACTGGTAGTAGAGTTTTGGCCATGAAGTACCGTAATGTGACAAAGCATGCATAAGCTTGAAGGAGCAATGATTTGGTGCGAGTAGCCAATCTCGTGAGGTTGGAATACCGTGCTGGCGATGCAGCCAGCTCGGATGGTCATGCGCGGAAGGGCAGCGGTGTGCACGAGTACATCAGCTGGGCGCTGTTTGTGTGCTGCGGCAAGAGCCTTACCATCTTGAAAAGGCAGCGACTGAGATACCGCGCCGCGCTAATTCAGCAGTTTGGAGACTTTTCCGGTTTGATCAGAACCGGTTACGTGGTGGCCGGCATCGTGCGCAATTTCTGCCAGCGGCCCGATACCAACGCCGCCAATACCTGAAATAAATATTCATAGCAGTAATTATACCATGATTATGCGGTATAGGGCGTAGGGAGCATCAGTAGTAGCCTAGGGAGAATATGCTCGTGATGCTGCACGCTCAGCACATAGCGTCTGTGGCGGCAGATGTGGTACAATAAGCCTAAACATAAAGCAAAAGGGTGGGAATACGTTGAAACAGGGTGATATTCACAGTGCAGATATACGATTTATCCGGCGAGTGCGCCCATGGCAGCTGGTACTTATTCTGCCTGGTGACTGGTTTTTGCGGCGGCTACCTTTTGCGCGGCATGACAATAATATCGGTATGGTAGAGCGAAGGCGGGCTGTGCCTAAGCGTTGATGAATCTTGGTGATCAAGAAGCGCTTAACGCAGCGGCTATATGATTTGCAGCGTTTTGTGTCGGCACACATGAATGCGATCCGTAAGCAGCGTTGCAGCACCAATACGCCCGCGACAGTGAGAAACGCCAAAAAGAGGGCTGAAGCGCAGCACTGGTGCTAATAGTAATGGCAATGTGTGACACACAAAGCGCTGGAGTATGTGACCCGATCGCGAAGCGCCGCAATGGGTGGCGCTGGCCAGACCCGCGATACACACAGTGCGTTGACGCGAACTATCAATATCCACGCAGCGAAGTTTCAAGACAAGATTACGCCACCAAACTGCACTCGGCGATACACACCTACGCCGCGCGAAATGACGCCAGATTTTGCTGGTTTTCACTATTGGTGTGCCTCGTATTATGTAGTGACCATTGTCGCACGCGGTACAATGTTGTTTATTTTGTCACCAATGTTACGCACGTCGTCATAAGAAAGCACCAGGTATAAACAGGGGTAGCAGGTGGGTGATACAACACGCGGGCACGTGAGCCGATGGTACGCGGCGTATAGGGCGCTAGTTTGGGGTATAGGGCCAATTGCTTGACTTTTACTGACAGGATAAGCGAGGTTACGCTAGAAATTATAAACCATTTAACGGAGGACGCCATGATATCACCAGCAAACGAGATTCAAAAGGGTTACCTACCATACAATTCACAATCAAGAAGTGACATCTCCGAAATGGTTCCAGCACACTCGAACCACATCTATTTTGCTACAAGACTGCAGAACAACGCAAAGGGTGCTCCATGTGGACCTACTAGACGATGACCGTGAAGTACGCGAAAATCCACGAAATGGTTTCCGCTGCTGCGAAGAAAGAGCTCAGCGCCGGGCGCGCATATGAATGTCACTGGCTGCGGCGGCTGGTGATATGTTATTTAGGTAAATTGCGTAGTGGTGCTATACTGGAACGGAAGACAAGCAACAAAGGAGCAAGCAGTGTATGGCAAAAAAAGCTGTAGTGATGATTGTTGGTCATTTACGACGAGCCTCATTTAATCGTCGCATGTGAGGTATCTGACTGAACGGCTGGAGCCGCATGTTGAAAGTGTGAAGCTTGATTACAAGCAGGTGCCATATTTAACCAAGATTTTGGGTTCCGGCGCCAGCTGCAGTGACTGCAGTGCGCCAACAAATTTTGGCAAATGCGGATGCCTGCGCTTTGTGGGTGCGTGACCCAGGTATAATCGGCATACGCGCTGCCTGGTGGGCTGAAGAATGTCTTTGATTAGCTTAGCCGGTCGGTAGAGCCTGGTTTGTCGGGTGTGCCAGCGCTTTTTTGGCGCATAAGCCAGTGCTCGTGTCTGGGTTGGTGGGCGGAACGCGACCGTATGCTCATAAGCGTTAAGCCAGCTGCTGAAGGTGTTAAAGCTGAAAAAGGTGTGCCATCAGTTGGGCTTTCGTTGCCGCCTGAAACATTCATTACCGGAGGGTGTATATTTGCCACTCAGGCAGAAAAGGGCGTTAAACATTGAGTTGATGAACTGCGGCGCTAAGGTTGTGCGCAAGGTAGTTTGAGGTAATAAAGACTACAAATCAGCGTCAGGTAATCGGGCGGTGATATAATATTATTCCGTAAACGGGTGCTAAACATAGCCGCCACCCGTACTAAGGCGGAGGAGGATACCGCTGGTGTAAATCCGACTTAGGTCAGGTTGCGGTTTTATTGATATGAAGACGATAAAGAACAGACAGGCAATGGAAACCTATCCGCAGCATCTATCTGAAGAAGAGTTGCTCAGTGGCGGTGAAGATCGTATAGATCCTGAGAATTCAGGTGATGTATACTTATATGGAGCGACGCAGGTTTTGCACGAAAACTGCCGCACATATGGGGCTTCAGCTTCAAGCTTTTAACGCTAAGCAGCGGGTTGTTGTGGCGGGTCATTAGCCGGAGTAGGAACAACTGGCGCTTTTTCAGACGGTGATTACCACAGGAGTCTAAAAGCAGGCGATACAGAGCCAGGAACAATACGGTAGACGTTAATTCGTGATGATAGTAGTCATAGCGGCCGACTGACCGTCGGTTGGTGGTCGCGCTAGGAAATGTCTGCGCTCATTCATGGAGAGCTGACGTTGATCATGGTTGCTCTGAAAAAGATCTGCAGTGGGCAGAGCAGGCGCTTGAAAAACACTATAGGTTACTTGGTCGAGCACGAGTTGGGGCCGAGGGCGGGCTGGTGAGCTCTGATCAGCAGCTGCCAGACAAACGATCCATGACATTATTGTGTAGTATGAATGAGGGTGGTGCTTATATTCAAGCGGCGCTAGCCTGTGATATGTCATAAAAAATACTGGACTATCGTGGTGTTATTGCTCCTCGGCCAAAAGGATCTGCTGATGGCTTGTGGGCAGAATACGACACCGAAAAAGATTATACAACAAAAACGGTATCATAATATTGCGCATCGTTCTCGTCAACCTAGCGACGTATATTGAGGAGCGCAATGATTATACCATATGGCGTCGGTGTAGGCAGTCTCGTCTGCTGGCGGCGCACGTACGAAGTTATGGAGACTCAGGTAACGGGGCAGCTACCAGAATATATTGTGGAAGGGTACACGTGTAGTGTAGACGCAGCTCTCCAGCAGTGCGGGAGCAGGCTGTTGCTGGGCGTGATACAAGCATACGCTACACCCACACGGTTTGAAGATAGCTGCGCAGAGATCTTAATTAAGTGCACATGTGCTAGGAAGCCCTCAGAGTTAGCCAGCTCTGGGGAGGTTTGTATACCAGTGTCCTGCTGAAATACGGCAGGAGTATCGAGATACTAGCAAACAGCTTGAACAGTATGATAAGGTTTATTGATCGGCATCGGATAGTTACGCTACTTATCATTCTTGCTATTGGCATAAAGTTATTGTGTGTGCTGCTGCAAGTTTTGAGGTGCTAAACAAAGGCCGCAGCGCATATTCTCCCAAAACAAAAAAGACTGAGTTTGAAACGCCTTTCTTGGTTGCAGAAGGGCAGGATTTGAACCTGCAACCTTTTGGTTATATGAAGCAAACGAGCTATGAATATACCCCACGCGTCAACTATAGTTAAACTATAGTACTATTTATTTTTACCAAGTCTTCGTTACGTTTCCCAGGTAGAAATTCAAACCACTGTTCGGCATTGGTTGGTGGGGATAGTTTGACCTGAGGAAGAGCTTGGCTGTGGTGGTATGTTCAGTGCTTTTTGTAGCTGATGTGGAGGACAATCCAGTACTTTCTAGGTTTCCCCAGCCGAGACGACTTCGGATGGCGGAGTTCTGTACTCATCGCTGGCGTAGTAGTTAGCGAGGTACTCCATGTTTTCAACCTCAATTTGGAGCTGGTCGCAGCTGGCGTTCATTTTCGGCTATTACTGCTGCTGCTGGTAGTTAACCACCATCATGAATGGCACCCCATCACGACAGGTGAGCAGAGCCGCTGCGGCAACGGTGACCGGGTGTGAATATGCGCCGGTAAGGTGTCCAGCGTTTCGGGATGTGTTTTGGTTGTCTGTGTTCATGACTTTATTCTATTGGCACAAAGGCGATGAATACGCTATAATAGCCACATGGGGCTTCTGGCTCATCGGTTAGAGCGGGCGACTCGCAACCACTTATTAGTAGGTTCGATTTCTCCAGCCCCACCATTTTGCGATGTTGCCGAGATTATCGCTCGGATGAGCGATTTTTCTTTGTGTGAATGATGGGATACTAGGGTAAGAAATCTAATTGAAATGGGCATATAAGCTTTTGCCAAATATCTCACCAGAAAGGTTTCGTGGCTGCTTTATAAAAACTGACTGAGCGTTGGTTCAGCAGTTAGTACGTCTTCAGGGGATAATGAGTGGTTGCTGGCTGCCGGCGGTTGCTTGGCGAAGTTGCTCCGAGCTCATCGAGTCGCTGTGAATTCGCGGCGGGGACGATCGATGTGTTGGCTAAGCTGGCCCAGCTGGTGGTGAAGGACAATGGTGATGTTTGGGTAGTGCGTACCAAGATCGTAAGTGCCCGCCGCGTTAAATGATTTTGCCACCAAAGAATACAGACGCAGGGCGCGTCGTGATCGTGCAGCAGCCATGCCTCAGGTAATTTTTTCTTCTGGGTTAGTGCCGGTTTCTTGCAGCGCGTGGCATCTTCAGCACCGGCATGTATCCTGCTGTCGGCAAAGGTACGGGCTTCGCACGCAGCGTGCTGTCATTATCGCGTGGTGACTGGCCTCCTGAAATGAGTACAGCGAGGCGTATCCTTCCATGAACAGTTTGGCTGCATGCCGGGGGATGGCTAAGTCTATATTTGCCGTTACAAATAAGCCTATCAGCGGTTAGCTCACCAATGTTGGCTAGGGGCCCAGAAAGTTTCAAAGAGGGGGCAACAAGTGCATTAAAAGGTATCAGGGCAGCAGATCAAGGGTCCGATAGCGGTCCTTCGGTCATGTAGTCAAGCATGGGTCACTCACGTCCGGGTTAGTTAACCCAATCTTTTCTTATTATGCCATAAAGCGCACCACTCAGTGGTGACCACAGGAAGTACCAGAAAGTGGCGCAGCCGAGCGGCTGCAACGCGGACAGCCTCGCCCGACGGGAAGGCATGTGGTTCTGCTGGCTCGTGAGCGAAGTATTGTGTTTAATAGCGCCGCCAATTTCGTTGAATGACTATCACTAGCATGTGGCGCAACGACAGTAGCGCCAAACGGTAACTCTTGCGGTCGGCGATGAGCTTTACAAAGCCATCGTACATATCATGCTGTTTTACTTGGCCACGGCAAGCGGTTATCAGGAAGGTTTAATGGCTAGATCGCGTTTGATACAGTCTTCCTCAGTTGGTCAACACTATTACCTCTGGATAAGTAAATATGACCCGTGGGGTTGCAGGTGGTCTGGCTCAAGTGGCGTTTTGTATGGAGCATGTTGTGTGCTGCAATGCGACTCTAACGTACTGAGTGGGTGTACAGTGGCCACCAAGTACATCACCGGCTGCAAAATATGGCGCTGAGTTGTTTGTAGCGTAGTTGGTCTCAATACCCGCCCAGATTATGGTCCACGCCATAACGCCAGCCGACCATGATCGTTTGGCGCGCGCTCACCGGCGATCAGCCCTCATCAATTTTATCATCTGCTCCTGCCGCCACGCAGGGAGCGGCGCGTTTCGTCAGTCCATCTTTGATGATTGACAGAATGCGGGTGCCAGTTAAAATGCTGGTGTCATCTTTGGCAACAACGAAGCCATTGCTTAGGCCTAGTTTTCTTCATCCTCTTGCGACGAATGGATTTTCGTGCGTGCTGGCGATTACCACTTCCTGGTGCCAAAATAGAATAGTTGAGCAGGCTCTGCTGCGTAGGGGTCATCTCCGTAAGCAGCCAATTTTGGCGGGCGGGTGAGCGTAAGGAATACTTTTGGCGTATAAAATTTAATCGTATCAAAGCCCAACGATAGCTGGTCGCTCCCAGTGTGACCAGTGGCAATAAGGAACTTTTGCAGAGTAAAATTGCGTTTAATAACGTAATCTCATGCAGTGAGATGAAGTGTACTACACAGTGATGGTGTCAATACCATGTTTTTGGTAAAAACTGTACCGCCCATCGGTGCGCCGCGCAACCTCTTTCCAGGCCGGAGACGGGTGGTTATGTTAATGATAGTGGATGCCGATTGCTTGCAGCTTTGGCCTCTCGGTATAAGCTGGGCTGCGTGCAGCCAGGGCTTTTATTGGATATCGCCCCAGTTTGGCGACTCACCGCCAAGGTAGCTGCTTCCTGTAGCAACTCGCTGGTCGCCGCGCTACGCAGTGTTGCGGCAATACCACCTGCGCCACTGCCGATAACAATAATGTCGTAGTCGAAATTGAGGCGACCATTAGCAGCGATGCCTCAAGTGGGGATTACGTTATGCATGGACAATCCTTTGGTAGTTACGGCCTACGCTCCAGCACGCCGGTAGCGCCTGGAAATAGATACCAGGCGCAATAGTACCAGTAGCAGCCTGCGTGCAAACCATTGTGTTTCTCGCGCCAGCTTTCTGCCATGTTTCGTGGCTGTGCGTTGGCGTCAACCAAATGGCTGGGGTGATTGCCACAGCCACTAATACATACACGGCAAGTTGTGAGTAACCGTACTATGTTGGTGGTGGCAGTAACAAGCGCCGCAACGAGCAGCGGCCCAATAATAAATAATATTGACTGAAAACGCGGTTACACAGGGCCTGGGCTAAAAGCTTTCGGCTAGCAGGCAGGTTCGTTGGCGCAGCCAAGATGATCGGCAAATGCTCGTGGTAGCCACGGGCTGGCACCAGCTTTACGAAAATAGAAGATCCAGCTGGTGAGGCCAAGGCCGTAACGATGCCATGCTGCAGCCAGGCGGCGGTCGGTATATTACAAGTGAACTTGGTGTACTGGGCTACACAAGTAATGTGTCGCGGAGCAGTACGCCCAGTAATATGGCACCGACGGGCCAAACTCGGCGGTGGTACTGCGACTCAAGGGCATGACCAGACAGGGCGTAAGACACTAACGCTCAGTTAGTAGCTAACATGAGTCATTTCCTTCTAATATGATCAATAAAATGGAATCGGTTGGTTCATCTGTCTGTATAAAATTATCCTTATGTTTGGTTATAGCATAGTCGCAAATGGTGCACCAGACGTTTTGGAGCAAGAAACTGGTCCCAACTATTCATCACGCTGTTTGGCGAAGTGCTCGCGATTGCGCGCCTGTAAGGATAAGGTCACGTTCACGAGTGAGTTCATGTAGTCCTGAATATCTAAAGTTGGCGACGTTCACTTGGTGAATCAAACACTAGTAGTAAGTTGGCCGCTTCATCGCGAGCCTTGCTTGCTTTCAGATTCGTGTGTCGGTCTCAGTGATCAACATTGCGGGCGACTCTTTAGCTATGGCTTAGCTACTTGCTCAAACGACGGCCAATTGCTCGGTAGAGACAGCGGTTTGCCCAAGGCTGCCAGTTGCTGCTGATATGATTCATACAGCGCAAAGCACATCAGCAAAAGCTCCAGTTGTGGTCTGTAACGCTGCACGCAGATGGTTGCTACGTTCTTTGGAGTGTCCTGAGCGCTTGGTCGATATCCGCCACCCATGTCTTTCATCTTGCTTACAAGTGTTGTCGTTCGTAGTGAGTCAAGCAGTCGCGGCCGCGTTCCATGCCAATTGCCATGTGGGTCTAGCTTGGTGTAACGTTATGAGCTTCAGCAGCTTCCCACAATTTTCAACGAATTGCATTTGCATACCGTTCAGTCAAAGGCATTAATATAGCCGGCGAAGGCTGCGCAGTGCTGCACAAGCCGCCTGGCGGGCATGTTCGCTGTGCGCGGCTCCGCGTCGTAGCCGACCGATTACGCCGCTGACAAGTTCAAGTTTACGATTTTGTATCATGCTGTCAGACTCACTTGTGCCGCGGCCGTCCACTTGCAGATGGTGGCCAAATCATGGTGCGGAATCGACGACTGGTGCGCCTCTTTTCTGGGTCAGAAAGTAGCGGCCGCAATTGTTCGTACCAGGCCTTTTGTAGTAGGTCCAACGCATTGTTATATTTGCACTGTTTCCATGCTGCTGGCAACGGTAAAGCGATCCGGCGATGTCAAAGACAGCGTGCGGTGCAGCCATTGGCACCGGCATCGGAAGGCTCGCGATCAGTTTGTATTAGCTTGTCGTGTACGTATGTTCACCCCTGCTACGCTTTCGTCGTACTGTACTAAACTGAGTCGCAATGAAAACGAGTGAGACGCGAGTGTCCACTGATTTGGTAAATACGATACGTCGCCTGTGTTGTCTTGTGTGTCTGTGGTGTGGTAGCTGGCTCTAGGAGCTTTCACGTGTGTCCATAGATTTCGTCTCATGCAGTGCAGGTTCGTCCAGCATCCATGTGATTTTAGAGGTGTTACTCACTGCTGCTGTATGAAAAGTAGGGCTTATAGTATTAAATGTTGCAAATACACTTCAAACGATAAGGTAGCGTATTGTGATGAGCTTGATGTTGAAGATGGGCTTGGGGCCGTCGGTTGTTATTGGTTTTGTACTCAAGTAAAGTTTTGCCAAGTAACTGCCGTGCTTCCAGAGTTCATTTTCTCACATGTGATCAATATCTTTTAAAGCAGCAGGAGCTTGCCATCTGACCTTGCGTAGCTCTGATCGCATGGATAACCTCTTGGTTTCCCACCTCGATGAGGCGGTCATCAGTGCGCCGCCATTGGCGGTTGAGCGATTGGGCGATGACAGCAGTTAACACGCCAGCGCAACTGATACAGTGAGTATAGTTAGCGAGTATAGTTTTGGTGAGTCGAGGTAGCCTTCTTGCGGTTTGGTGTACTGAGGAAGAACTCGCTTAAGGAATGTCGAAGTACAGTGAAGAGGCCAGTACCGCTGCGCGCAGATATTCAGCGTACCCGTTTGGTCGCCGGTACCAAGGATAGAAAGATAGAAGAACTGAGTGAAAGGCGTAAATGAGGCTTGGCAGACCAGCAAGGCCGCATAGACGAGGCGCAACGATCGACAGAGCAAGCCCACCACGATTTGAGTGGTAGTTGTTCACGCTTGCGGTGGGACGCATGCACCGGCAGGAAGGCTGCTGGCACGAGCACTGGGCTGTCGCCGCAGCGTGACAGGATGACCGATACGCCCTTCGCTTGGAGCTGAATACAAAGAAAGCGCACAACGAGATTGTCGTTAAAGGCTACAGTCACGACTAATAACAACAAGCGCCCAACCGATGGTAGGACAAAAACTTGGAAAGAGTAAGCGGTTCCCAGCCACCGCCCGGTGCTTTCGTTTTCGATGCTGTTCGTCGTACCACGCGTCGGATATACCTGCTGACCAGCCTCTCGTTCTGCGGTGGCAACAGTTTCGCTTACTACATGTTCCTCCATGATGCCTCAGTTGGTTCATAGGCTTATTGTTCGCAGGCGTTACTTTTGTCATAGTTAATACCTCGCTTAAATAGATAATATGCCACTAGTATATCGAGTTGTAGGTAGCAATGCACAAGCGCTCGCTATTGCAAGTAATAGTGCATAATAAAAACGCCAGTCAATACTGCTGGGGAATATATAATTTGGTAGCACCACTGGGATCAGACAGTGACCTTAGGCTTATGGGTCCTGCACCTGACCAACTTTGACTACAGTGCCAAAGTGGTTTTTGTATAACATGCACGCGCATGAAAAGAAAAGTGCCAAAAGAAAAGACCATGCCTTTGTCAGAGTGCTTTTCGGTGTGTCTGTGTAGTAAATGAAGCCATCAGGCTCTCTCGTCAGTGACAATTACCAGCCGAATAGGCGTCCGAGAGCCCAGAAAGCCAGTCTTTCTTGCGTGGGGTGGGGCGTGGTGGAGCAACAATTGATAGCCCCTTGCAAGAGCATCTCTGCGTGCTAGTGCGTCCTTGTCGATGCGCTCTGGGTCAGTGCTCTTACCAAAGGCAATCCTCCTGGCTAAGCTGACGGTCGTTGGACTGCCGTTAGATTCTCGTCATCACGAATCCATACCTGATAGATGATCGGGATCTTGTGCTTCCTAGTAGACCTGCTTTTCTACTCGTGCCTGGTGCCCCACTGCCACCTCGAGCGCCAGCCAAGAAACAGAGCAAGCTTATCGTCTAGTGGCGATATCCTTACTATTGCGGCGTGGCAAAGCGCGCTTCCTGATATGCAGATGCCCAGGCATAAGTAATATACTTATATACTGATACAGAAAAAGCACCTGTATATTGGTGAAGTGGCAAGACTGCTTGCTAATAATAGCAGCACTGGAGATTCTTGCTCGCATTGACTATATAACCGCACTCCAACTATCCGTAGTATAATCATAGCGTAGGACATACAGTTTGGGACGGGTTTTGCATACACTTGAGTGCCAGAGTAAGATGTTCACGTTCGAGATACCAGTTCTTCACTCTCGTATAATCGAACTTTAGCTTAGCCGACGTAAGACCCATCATACTAGTTCTTTGAAGCGCGTACGCTCTTCATCTGCAATTGTCTCTCCGTCTGCAAGGCAAGCAAATCAGGGGTGTATTCAGTATCCGGATCGCACTTCACTTCACATTGGGAACAAAGGTTACGCAAATTGTTAACTCTCTCTTTGCTGTAAATGCACCAGCCAGGGTATCCGACCGTAGCTCTGCACCAGTGATGGGGAGCAAGTTATCACATTGTAGCATGTGGGTATGGGCCGTACAACGTAATACTCACAACATGGCGGCAGGTGTTTATAGCGGCAGTAGCAGCTACGATAATCTTTTTGTAAGCGTCGCGTGGGCTGCTACAGAGAGATATGATGATGCAACTTCAACCAGCTGCCGCTGTCGTCCTAACAGTGAGTGGTGCCTGATTCGGCGGTACTGCTTGATATAGCGGCGCGGCGGCAGCGCTATTGCCAGTGTGCAGGGCAGGCTGCTCCAAGGCTTGTGGTGGCATATAAATCACGGTATACGCCCGGGCTCTCATCATGATGCGCTGTTCGTGCGCCGGTTAGCTCAGCAGTATGGGTTATCGTACCGTGAGGCGACGCTGCAGCTGGGTCCTCTGGCGAGCGAAGCTCAGGCGCGTGAGGGAGCGGTATCGGTTTTTGCGACAAGTCGCAGCTGGGCATAGTGGGCGTATTGCGACTGCCCACCACCGCGATGATGTTATTGAAACAATGCTAATTAACCTGCGGCGCGGCACTGGCTGGCGAGGGTTGGCACCAATGCTACCAGAAGCGGCAGATACACATAGCTATACGAACGCTAGCGGGGAACTATGCTTGCCGGAGGGCGGCTGGCCGGTGGCGTCAACAGCGGTGTGGCGGCCGCTACCGCGAGGTGTCGCGCAGAGATTGCCCGGCACGCCGCGCCTCACCAGCTGGTGTACCGAGAAGATGAAACAAATGCCAGCGATGAGTATTTGCGTAACCGTATTCGTCACACACTTGCGGTGATGCCGCCTGAAGACCGCCAAAACATCACGCAGCAGCTATGGCAGCTATGGCAACGCCAGTGTCAGTTGCGGCGGGCTTTTGATGATGAGGTGGCGCGTCTATCACGGTTGCCACAATTGGCTGGCCCGCAAATTGACCGATATATGCTGCTACTGGCTCCTGAAGAGGTGGGATCAGAGCTGCTTCGAGAACTCTTTTGCGCCAGGGGTGAACGGTGACGATTCACTGAGGCGCAGCGGGCGCTTATTGCGTAAAAACGCTAGGGGCTGTAGGCGGTACGTTGTGTCGCCGCAGTGCCAGATTGTGCTGGGAAAAAGTGGTTGCGTGATTGAGCGGGCTGATGACTCGAGGCCGGCAAATAGCTTTCTCCTACTCTGGCGGCAAAGGTGCTATTATGAGAGAACGAGTATTTATTGAGACAGTTAATATGTTAGATATGAGAGGATAACGACCGAATGGCAAAGGCACGAAAACCGCAACCACAGAAAAAGGAACTTAGTTCGTAATATTATTTTTGGGTCGTATTATCGGGCTCGGTGTCGGTATTTTTGCGCTTACCCGCCAGCAGGGTGGCTTAAAAGCAAGTTAGTTTTTCTGATGTCAGTGCGCAGGCTAACAAGGGCGAAGTGCAGGAGATTACCATTCAGGGTAATGAGCTATTGATTACTAAAAAAGATCAGCAAAAAGCCAACGAGCGCTCATATAAAGAACCGGGTAGTAGCATTTTGAGCAGGGTTGAATCACAACACCACCAAGGTAACCGTTAACCAGGTAAGTAACACAGGCGATAATATCTGGAACCATGGCGATGGTAATCGTGCCTGTTATCTTGATCGTGGCCTTCTTTATGTTTATGATGCGCCAGGCGCAGGGGCAGTACCAACCAGGCGATGGGCTTTGGCAAGAGCAAGGCTAAGCTATGGCCTCGATAGAGTCTTGTTTGGTGACATTGCTGGTAATGAAATGCCAAGCAAGACCTTGAAGAGGTGGTGAGATTTCCTAAAACACCCTAAAAAGTACGGAGGCACTTGGGTACTAGATTCCAAAAAGTGTGTGTTACTTGTCCGTAGCCCTGGTACTGGTAAAACAATGATGGCTCGCGCTGTTGCTGGTGAGGCTGGTGTGCCATTCTTTAGCATTAGCGGTTCTGAGTTGTTGAGATGTTTGTCGGTGTTGGTGCGAGTCGCGTACGTGACTTGTTCGCTAAGAGCCAAGAAAAATGCTCCGCAATTATCTTTATTGACGAAATCGATGCTGTTGGCCGTAAGCGTGGTAGCGGTATGGGCGGTGGCCACGATGAGCGTGAGCAAACATTGAACCAGAATCTTGGTAGAAATGGATGGTTTTGAAACCTGGTACGAACGTGATTGTGCTGCTGCAGCCAACCGTGCCGATGTGTGACCCAGCACTGTTGCGTCCTGGCCGCTTCGATCGCCGCACAAAATTATGTTGCCAGAGCGCAAGGACCGCGAGGCGATTTTGAAGCTGCACTTCAGAGAAGCCAGTGGAAGATGATGTAAATATCGATAAATTAGCTGCCAAAACTGCTGGTAGTAGCGGAGCAGATCTAGCAAATATTGCCAATGAGGCAGCTATTATCGCAGCGCGCCGCAGCGCTAAGAAAATTAGCAATAACGATCTAACCGAGGGCGTTTGGTTGCTATTGGCCCAGAGCGTAAGTCGAGGTGATGAACGAAAAAGAGAAGCAGCTAACTGCGTACCACGAAGCTGGTCACGCTATTGTTGGGCACGTGCTTTGCAGATTCTGATCCAGTGCACAAGGTGACGATTATCCCGCGTGGTGGCACCGGTGGTGTAACCTGGTTCTTGCCACCAGAAGATAAAGCTACACCAGTGTGTATGAGTTTAAAGATATTCTGGCGCGAGCTATGGGCGGCCGCATTGCCAGAAAAGCTGATTTATGGTGATGATGGTATTACTACCGGAGCAGGTAGTGACCTGCGCAAGGCAACTGAAATTGCCCGTGATATGGTGATTGAGCAGGGAATGGGCAGCAAGCTGCGTGATCAGAGTCTTCCATGCAAAGATAATGGCGGTATGGTGTTCGATAAAAATTGCCACGAGCGGCCGTACGGTGACGCTACTGCCGAGCAGATCGACCAAGAAGTGGAGGACTGTTCAAGAAGCGAGCTCGCCGCGCTGAAGTAATTGCAGGGCAAACCGAGACAAGCTTGATGCTTTGGCTAAGGTGCTGCTTGAAGAAGAAACCATTGAAGAGACACGTGTAAATGAAGTGTTGGATGGCGCAACATTGCCAGAGACAGCACGCTTGCACCGAGTAAGTGAATTAGAGGAACCTCGCCATGAATCAGATGAAGCGCGTTGTATCCTTTTTGCGAGATAAGCGGCTCAGCATCAAAGTAGCCGCTATTCTACTGGCTAGTTCAACGATGATTTCAGCCTAATGGGATTTTTCCGAGATCGCCTGCTAAACGGTGCATATATGCCAAATAAAGACATGGGGTTAGCTGGCTGCCCAGTTTGGGCTGGATGCATACACAGCAGCCTTTACGGTGCCCGATTTCGTGTACTTTATCCTGGTGTCTGAGTGCTTTAAGCGTTACTTTTATTCCTGTGTTTAACGAACGGCTGGCGCATCGTAATAAAAATCTGCCTGGCAAATTTCTACCAGCATGATTAACTTTATGGCGCTCATTACCTTGATTGCTAGCGTGCTGATTATCATTTTTGCTGAGCCAATTGTTCGTTATATTATCGCACCTGGCTTAGGAGAATCAGGTACTGGGCTGGCAATTAGTATGATGCGTGTGATTGCTGTGAACCCATTTTTGTTTGCGATTGCAACAGTGATTGCCAGCATTCAGCAGGCTGTGGGGCGGTTTACATTCTACGCTTTAGCGCCGATTTTGTACAACTTGGGTATTATCGTCGGTATTTTATGGTTCACAAATGGTATTAATCTGTTTGGCTGGGAGATCTTCGGCGGCGGTATCATGGGTGTGGCGCTTGGCGTGGTGCTCGGTGCCGTACTGCAGCTGCTGGTTAGTTCGGCCGGCCTGATTGGTCTTGGTATGGACTACGACTTTAAGATTTATTGGCGCAACAAGGGCTTTTTGCAAGTGCTAAAGCTGTTGCCACCGCGCTCAATCGACCAGGGTATGGACTACGTGGTGACTTTGGTAGAAATCAACCTAGCTTCTCGTATGGCCGATGGTACGATTCGAGCTTACCAGCAAGCACTAACGCTACATTTATTCCCAATTAACCTTATTGGTGTAGCGATTTCCAGCGCAGCCTTTCAAGATGACAGGTCGCTAGGTAAAGGGAAGACTGACGATTTCCGCCGAGAGCTAGCCAGCGTGATTCGGGTGGTGTTGGCTGGCTTTGCCGGTTTCGATGCTAATTTTTGCTTTACTCGTGGGTACCTGGTGCGCTTTATTCGTAATGGTGGTGATGCGCTGATGGCGGGTATTTTAGAGCATGCTGGCTATCGCTGTCTTTTCCGCTCGGTGTACCACATTGCCTCCACGTGCCTTTTACGCGCAGCAGGATACAAAAACACCATTATATACTTCGATTGTAGCTATTGCACTGAACGTTATTTTGGCAATTTGGCATGGCATGGGGTTGCGCATGGGAGCTTATGGGCTGGCTGTGGCTCAGAGTACGGTTGCCGCGGTGGAAGTGGTACTGCTCTTTGTGTTGATTAACCGGCGCATCGGTAATCTGTTTGATTTTCGGTTTATCCGGGCCACATGCGTATGTTGCTTGCCACGGCCATTATGGGCGTGGTTGCCCATGTATTAATACTACTGTTGCCATTACAGAACGCTGATAACAGTTTCTTTGCGGCACTGCCAAAGTTTATGGTGATTAGTCTTGGTAGTTTTGCGGCATATGTTGGCATTTCAAAGTGGCTGCGCCTCAGTGAAGCAGATCCAGTGATCGATAAGGTGCGCGGCATCCTGTTTACGTCATGGTATAATAAGCGATAAATGATGATACCGTTCGTAATTTCTGTGTGTGCCCATATCGACCACGGTAAAAAGCACGCTGGCTGACCGCATGATGGAGCTAACGCGAACGGTTACCACGCGTGATATGCAGCAGCAGCTGCTAGACAGCATGGAGCTGGAGCGATGAAAAAGGTATTACAATTAAAGCTTGCGCCGGTGCGGATGCGGTACAATTACGTGCCTGAACCTACTGCTGCCATCCTGGCCGAGGCGGGGATGTACGATCTTAACCTCATTGATACACCCAGGCCACGTGGACTTTAGCTATGAAGTGTCGCGCAGTCTGCAGGCCTGTGAGGGTGCGGTGCTGGTGGTGGACGCCAGCCAGGGCATTCAGGCGCAAACGCTCGCTAATGTGTATCTTGCCATGGAGCAGGATTTAGTAATTATTCCAGTGCTTAACAAGGTGGATTTACCAGCGGCAGATGCCACGCGTTGGCTTGCAGGTGATGAATCTGCTAGGGTGCGGCGAAGATGAGATTATTCATGTCTCAGCTAAAACTGGCCATAATGTACCGCAGGTGCTTCAGGCTATTGTAGAGCGTATTCCGGCGCCAGTCTCACCACTGGCAGAACAGGCTGTTCAGCTAGGTGGCGGAGTTGCTACAGTCCCAACGCGAGCTTTGATTTTCGATAGTTATTATGATGATTACCGGCGTCATCCTGCTACGTGCGAGTTGTGGATGGCAATATTCAAAAGGAGCTGATATTACAGATGATGGCTACTGGGGCGCACGGCCTGGCGCTTGAGGTGGGCCATAAGCCGGTATGCAGCCCGATCCTGCACTAGAAACTGGGGAAATTGGCTATATTGTCTCAACCTCCGCGACGACGCGCGATGCCCGCGTGGGTGATACCGTCACGTTAACGGAGAATATAAAGAAAGGATAGCGCATGAAGCTCACGAAAGAAAATTTGTAAAGAACTTGGGTTCCTCAGTATGTAAAGTTTGCTAATTCCGGCATATGCAATCGAGCTAATCCCAGAAAATAAGCATTTGTTTGAGCATGAAGAGCGTCTTGATTTTGACAATAGAGACGATTGACACCCTGGAAGGCCGCCGCTTTGAATTCGAAGAAGGGATTATATGATTATCGGCAACAGCAACGAAGTGTGGACCATCAAACGGGATATTTTTCACGCCACCTACAAGCCAGTCGACTAGCTGGTGAGCCAGCAAAATAAAAGCACCTTCGTATGAGGTGCTTTTTCTGTGGTGTTACGTTTCTAGACCTTGCTGCAGAGTATATCATGCCAGCCTGATTGATAACAAAGTAAAGCCCCCATCCACATAGATGAATGTGAATGGGGGTGGCTGTGTTACTGATGGTTATTGGTTACAGATGAGTTCAAGAGGGTTGCACCCAGGGTAATGGCCCTTCTCGAGTGTCTTCTGGTAGAACCCCTTGTCTAGTGCTAGTAGAACGTTAAGCGCTGCTGCAACGATAGTGTACTCACCCTCGCTGTTGCGCGGGTATCCTATGTCGTTAAACGTGAAGCAAAGCTCGTGTTCGCCATTCGCCAGTTCCATCGAGACACTTAATTCGTAGTCACCGATTTCGTGAGGGTCGATATATTGAATATCTGCGGGAGGAGTGAACACGGTGTATTCGCATCCGACACCGTGGATCCACAGCATAAGCTCCCGTGCTGCTCGTGCGCAGGCAATATACTCGCTAGTCGGACGGCCACGTTCATAGGCTTCACCAATAACCTGTACTACCTTGTTATCCTGGTATTGCTCCTTCCAGTCTTTTGGAGGATTATTGTCCAGGATGAACTTGCAGCAAATATCTCGGTCAGCTGACAGACATCAATGACATTGATAGTGGTGTTACCATAGGTGCCGACTGGCTGTAGAGCCTCTTGAGCCTCAGTTTCTGAAAGGTGGTTTAGAGACGGATGCCAAGATATCCTTGGCTGTCCTGATGTAGTTTTCCGTCTCTTCAGGAGTAAGTGCTCGAGGCTATTATCGCCGATTAGATCATTTAGCAAATAGAGCGTCTGCTTGTATATAGTATCGAAACAAGCATATCGCCATACCTGCTGGTTGAACTCCAGATCGGCAAGCTCCTTAAGTTTCGACAGAAACTTTTTCAAAACCGGATCTGTATTGTCTGACGGGCTGTTACAGTAGCGATGATACACTTCGATAAACTTCCGGTATACTTCAGTAAACTGCTTGATGAACAAACCATAGTTTGGCTTTCTCACTGTAGAGTGCTGACGTATTCACGGTGGTCCCCATGCGAGACCTATTATCTCGAAACGCCGTTAAGAAAGAGGGATGCTGCTATCACGGTGTTTGTTGATGTTATCTAGTACATCAAAGTTCGTAATAAACTTCTTCTTTACGCTCACCATTGTGATCACTCACAACCTTTCTTTGTTCTCTCGTCACAAAAACGGAAAAATACGCTTTCTCTCTAACCAGGAACCATATTCTCAAAAGTACACACAGCCAAAGCCTACGGGATGCAGGCCTGCGACAAAGAAACTGTGCGCCACGCATTTTGTGAGCTAGTAACTTAATTATACAAGAAACTACCCAAAACCACAAAAGTCTGATGTATAAAATACATTACCACCAGCAGAGTTAGGGTGTGGTGGCGTTGGCGCGGCGCTGAGAGATGCGGCGCTGCTGATGTGATATATCACGCTGCACTCGTTCAAATAACGTATCGATTTGGAGCTTCTCGCGTCTCATCCCACTGCTGACTGCTTGCAAGGACCATATATTTTCGTCCATCGAATAAGTCATCCCATATGGTGCGTATATCATTTGTAGTTTCAAATAGTCGAGCAAGGGTAAAGCAGATGCGACTGAGTGACTCCACGGTTTGCGCGTTAGATCGATCATCGTAGTATAAGTCTATAATCTCACGTGCCAGTACAAGCTTGTCACGCTGATTGAATAGTGGTGTTAGTGTATCTGAGTTCATTGTGCAAACATAAATAAACTAGTAAATGGATAGTTTTAAGACATATCCAGGTCTTCGGTTACGTCACAGTGTGTTACTCTTTCTCATAACGTCCGGGTCGCCCTCGTTTGATCTTCTGGTTTGTGTAGTGAACATTGGTCTCGGCATTTTTAGCGTGACCATAGGTATCCCGAGTTACGGCTGTTGGTGCTGCGGTCGAATTGCGAAAACGTGCATCGAAAGATCCGTCAAGAGGAATGTTTGTCTTCTTAACTTCACCCTTGCCTCCGTCAAATCGACGGCTCCATAGAAGGCCCATAATAGGGCTCCTTCCTGATAGGTTGAACCTTTGAAGGTCCAGCGTGAGCGGCTAGTCAACTAGCTACCCGGGTACACAGAGGTCCTGAGCACCTACTTGTTATCATATTATATTATATTATGTAATTCTTGTACACAAAACAGAATTACCCACGGCCTGTACACCCCCACAAAAACACGCTATAGTATAGCTATATGTCACAATTACCACTTGAGCCGCTGCCAGGGTATAAAGAGATTCAGCCATTTGTATACGCTAGGTTTTCCGGTCAGCAACGAAGACTACCAAGACCTGAAAGACGCGATTGAAAAGCTTAGTTTAAGCGACGAGTGCTTTACAGTTTGAGCCAGAAAATTCACCAGTGCTTGGTTTTGGTGTGCGAATTGGCTTTTTGGGCCTACTGCACATGGATATTATCCGAGAGCGGTTGGAGCGCGAGTATAATCTTGATCTTGTGGTAACGAACCCAAGCACCGACTATAAAGTAACCATGACGGACGGCAGTGAGCAGGACATTAAATCTGCTGCAGACCTGCCGCCCGTTACAAAATTACCCAAATTCGGGAGCCGTGGATTAACGGTGAGATGTGGTGCCGCAAGAATATATCGGGGCAGTTATTCCAGTTGATCGTTACTAAGCGCGGGCTACAGAACAGTATTAGCTATATCGATGAGCGCGCTTTGATATCGTTTACGGCGCCGCTTACTAATTTATTGACTGACTTTTACGACCAGTTAAAGAGCGTTACCAGTGGTTATGGCTCGTTTAATTATGAGCTAAAGGGCTATCAGCCGGAAGATTTAGTGCGGGTGGATTTTTATGTGGCCGGGGAAATGGTTGATGCGCTGAGTATCATGTGTCATCGCAGCGAGGCGCAGTCTTTGGGACGCGAGGTGGTCAAGAAGCTGAAAGAAGTGGTACCACGCCAGAATTTCCAGGTGAGCCTGCAAGCTGCAATCGGTGGTAAGTTTATCGCTCGTGAGGACATTGGTGCCTACCGCAAAGATGTAACGGCCAGGATTGTACGGTGGCGATGTATCGCGCCAGCAGATACTGCTGAGCAAGCCAAGGTAAGCAGCGCATGAAACGTTTTGGTAAGGTGGATATCCCGAGTGAAGCGTTTACGGTGATGTTAAAACGGGATTAAGACAGGAGACAGATGAACCAGCTACGAACATTGATTGATACTTATTCGCCAAGCCAAGCGACGACCACATTAGTGCAAGAGGCGCAGATTGTGCTGATAGTGGGCATTTCTGGTGCTGGTAAGGATACTATTAAAAAACGATTACTTGCTCAGGGTGGATTTTATGATATCGTATCACATACCACTCGCGCGCCCCGGGTGAATAATGGCCAGCCAGAGGTGGATGGAGTGGATTATCATTTTGTTACCGATAGCCGGGTGACAGACATGCTGCACCAACAGGCATTTATTGAGGCTAAATATGTCCATGGTACGGTGTATGGCACTAGTGTGGGAGAGCTTACTAAGGCTCAGCAGCTGGGCAAAGTGGCTATCACGGACATTGATGTGCAAGGAGTAGCAGAGTATAAGGAAATTGCTCAGCACACCGTTGCGATTTTTCTGTTGCCGCCAGACTTTGTGACGTGGCAGCAGCGGCTAAAGCAGCGATACGCTAGCGAGGAAGATTTTTTGGCAGAATGGCCAAAGCGACGGGCCAGTGCGATTACCGAACTGGAACGCGCCTTGATGGTGCCGTATTACCACTTTGTGGTTAATGATGACCTAGAACTGGCCACACATGTCGTTGGTAAAATTGCGGCAAAGCGAGACCTCTTTACCCGTAAGGACGATGAGGCGCGACTAGCTGCGCGTGATATTTTGGTAGAGATTCAGCGCCACCGAGGGGTAGGGGGAGCTGGTGGTGTATCACAGGCGTTAGCACTCACATTGCATGAGTGCTAAGTATGCTACAATTGCCCCATGACAGAGCGACGACGAGCGATTTTGTTTGCTATTATCAGAACAGTATGCTGAAGTAGCCTCTCCGGTGGGAAGTGTCACACTGGCGAGAGCTGTTTGGCGTTTCCTAGTGCTACGATTCGTAGTGAAATGGCCTGGCTTGAGAAAGAAGGACTTGTTCGCAGCCGCACACTAGCGCCGGCCGTATCCCAACAGACCAGGGCTACCGCATGTACGTTAATTACCTTACGCAGAGCAAAGATCATGATTTGATGCGAATTAGTGAGCGTAGCGTGCGGGCTATTGAGGCACGAGTGCATGCTCGTGGCGATCGCGCCGATCGTATCATTCGGGCTGCGGTGGATAGCCTGGTAGAGCTTACACAAAATCTTGGCCTCGCGACAATTGGTGATGAATTATATATGAACGGCATCGGTAATTTGTTTTCACATCCTGAATTTGACCAGGGTGAACATGTGCGAGCTGTGGCGCGGCTGCTTGATAATATTGAACCCTGGTTGCGTGAAGCATCATTAAATGAGCCGTTAAATGTCTATATTGGGTCGGAAAATCCGATTGGCAGCATGAGTGGTTCAAAGCCTGATCGTGAGTCGGTTCCGATCTCCGTATAGTAATCATAGTTACATTGGTGTGCTAGGGGCCAACTCGCCAAAGTTATGCAAGGTTATGCGGCTGGTACACCATACCGGCCAATTATTAGAACAAGTATTGAAGAGGAGCATAGTTCATGGGTAAAAACAAAACCCCGTAACCCCTCCAGCGGATGATAATGCGTCACCCTCGGTAGAAGTTGACGCGCTTCATGCCAAGGTGGCAGAGCTAACGGCTGATTTGCAGCGTACACGGGCAGATTTTGAGAACTATCGCAAACGTGTGGAGCTAGAAGACCGCTGCCCGTCAGGCTGGTGAGCAAAAAGGCTGCAAAGGCGTTACTGCCGGTGCTGAACACTGTTGAGCGCGCCATAACACATGTGCCAGATGACGTTGCAGGACACACCTGGGTAAAAGGTATCACTGGGCTAACAGAGCAGCTCGATAAAACAAACCAAAAAGAGCTTGGGCTGGATTGCTGCTAGTGCAGGAACGCCATTTGACCCTTCGGTGCACCAAGCAGTGCAAATGGACGAGGATGCAGAAGGTGACACTGAGGTGATTGCGGCCGAATTGCAGACAGGATATCGCCTTAACGGGCTACCAATCCGAGACGCCATGGTGAAGGTGACGCGTCAATAAATGTAAAAACAAACCGATCTACGTAATATGTAAGATCGGTTATTTTATCTAGCTATCGCCCCAGTGTCGCACCGTGCTGCCGCTTGATGATAATAAATAATCCTGAAATAACTAACGCAGCACCGATGAGTAAGCCGGGCAACAACGCTGAGGCCAGTGCTAGCTAGTCGGCCCATGGCGTCTGGGCGTTTGAGGGATGACGGCTACTGTTGATTCTACGGTAGTGCGCGTAGCTTGCTGTGGGGTAACATGTAGTGCTCTTGTGCAGATGTAGCAACTGATTGTTGAGTCTGGGCCACCTCTTTGGGGATGAAGTAGCGACATGCACGAAGCTGCTCCTGTTGCGCACGCGAGGACCGCATGACGTCGAGGGGATGATGTCATTAGAGTTCCTTCCTGTTGTTGCAATAATACTATCGCAATTATATAATACAAAAAGAACCTGTAAATAAAAGGGATCAAGGAGAACTATGTTTCAATCAATCAGCGTTCCTGAACTTGTCGTAATTCTAGTAATTTTGCTTGTACTCTTTGGCGCAAAGAAGCTGCCAGAGCTTGCTCGGAGTATTGGTTCGTCAGCTAAAGAGCTGAAGACTGCTTTCCGGGAAGACGAGATGACTCAACCAAGAAGAGCACAAAATAATCAGTTACCCACCTTTTAGACCATGCCGCGAACTGCAGTGGCGCTTAATGGTCGTGGTGGGATTTTGCTTGCCGGCGCGCTTGCGTACCGTTTTTAACGATATTGTTCGTATTTTATTGCGCCCACTTGCTAAAGCCCATGAGCTGGTATATCTTACGCCAGGCGGGGCGTTTTGCTTTTGTGGTGCAAACTTGTTTATATGTAGGGGCTTATTGGTGCGTTTCCAGCTGTTATTTATCATTTGTATCGTTTTATTCAGCCGGCAGTTGGTAAGGCTTCCTATAAGCAGTGGTAGGTTATACCACAGCCTCGGTACTGTAGCGATTGCCGGGGTGCTGTTTGGCTATTTTGTTACGTTGCCAGCAGCGCTGCGATTTTTGACAGGTATGAACCCTAGACCACATTAATCCGATGTTGACAGTGAGTCGTATATTAGCTTCGTGATGGCCTATTTGCTCATCGGTGCACTATTATTCCAGGTGCCGCTATTTATGCTGATGATAAATTTTGTGCGACCATTTCCACCTGGCGGGCTCATGAAGGGGCAAAAAGTGGTGTTAGTAGGGGCTTTTGTGATTGCTGCAGTCGTGTCGCCAACAGCAGACCCAACTAACCAGGTGTTGCTCGCATTGCCAATGATTTTGATGTACCAAGTGGGTGTTGTGTGGGTATATTGGGTTAATCGTCGGGCTCGGCTTGCTGGTCGTGCTCAGCCGGTGTATCGTGGTGCTCGACAGGAAACACGTGATGCTAGAGATGAAGACATGAGGCGAGATTGCCGCTATTGCACAATCGCGTGCTGTGGTGACTCGACCACGCCCGCAGGCGTCGTTAGTAAGTAAAAGTTCTGTTGGGGGCGTGGCTAAGCCTCGACAAAGCAACAGTGTACGGGTGCAGAAACTGGTTAAGCGTGCCGCAAAACCTACAGGATATGCTAGTGGGGGTGTTGGAAAAATGAAAAAGCGGGCTAATCGAGGGTATATGTCAGCGGCTCATACGGTGCAAAAACAGGTTGTTAGTGGCGCGCAGAAGCGCCATAAAACAATGACTATACATAACCCTGCCGTGCGGAAGTCACAAAAAGCCACAAACGGGCACCATATCAGGTGTAGTTGCACCAAGTAATAGATCAAATCGTGGTAAGCAGAAACGAGCGTTCATGATTTGCAGCCGGCCCCTGGCCGACGCGGTCGTAACTGGATGGATTTTAGCTATTTACCCCCTCCAGCCTTGAGGTCTATATTACCCAAGGTATAATAGAAAAAGCAAACCAAGATTTATATGATGCAGAAAGAGAGTAATGTAAAAGCTACCTCAGATGTACAGCAGTTTTTAGACAGACCCATGGATAGGAAGGAATTCTTCAAGCATGTTGGTGTTGGTGGATTGCTCGTTATGGGTGGTGGCGCCGTTGTGAAATCAGCACAACAGCTATGGGCAAAGCTCACGCGCTCAGCCAGTCGCAAAAGCAAGCAACCAGTTGAAGAGCAAAATAAATCTACTGGTAGTGCCTACGGCGGTGGCACCTAGGCGGCTAATTGGTTATTGATCATTCACTAACCTGATACATGCAGAAATAAAGGAAGGATATCTACGATAATGGCACGACTACCAGTACCAAACGGTGACAATCAGACATGGGGACGCGTTCTTAATGATTTCTTACGCCAGTCTCACGAAGAAAATGGATTTTGAAGCAGAATGGTGTCGGCACAAATAATATTCGAAACGATGCTGTTTCTGAGAATAAAACTAGCCGGGCTACGTGCGAAAGCTTGAGGTGAGCGGTGAAGCTCAAGTGATGATGAGTACACAACTAGCGGTGCAAAACGTCAGCATCACTTCATTTGGAGCACCCGACACCAGGTCGAAGACTCAACTTCTGCAATTCAGAAGGCAATTGATACAGCACATGAACGAGGCGGCGGTGCGGTCGAGTTCCCAGCTGGTAAGTACAAAGTAAGTAGCCCATTTATTGAGCTAAAGGGCCATGTGACTTGTTATGGACACGGTAGTTCAACAGTTGTGTTCACTTTACAGGTAATGGAAACGCGAACGACCCAACCCGGAAGTGTTCCATATTAGTACGTACAATACAGCCGCCAGTGACGCTAGCACTCGTGCCGGCTGCGTGACATGTTTATTAAGACGCAGGGAATACGGCGATTTTGCGGCAGCAAGCCCTAGCTTCAGGTGTTTGTGCAGTGCTAGTAAACACCGTGGAAAGGCTACTAAGCCAGGACCCTGATGCGGTACGCAGTGTGCGAAAACCTTGAAATTTGGGATATGGACCTTCGCAGATGCTTGTGGTGATGGGCCGCGACGACCACGGCTCTTCAGTTCTACAACATTCGTATCCGCCGTGCGCTCAGCAAAGGTGCTTTTGGTTGGTAAGCGAGTGAGTGAGTGGCGCAGCTGATAACCGTGAGGGTATGGACGGTTTCGAGTGACGAACGCGTGGTAGTAAAGCAGCAGCTGGTATTGAGGTATACACTAGCCAGTGTAAGTTCAACCAGGCTAGTACTAGCTGGTATGACCAACCGTCAGTCAAACGATCTTCAGGCGCATATCGATCCAGCAAAGAATGGTGGTTTCGATTGGTGATGGCGTGCTGTTGGCGCGCTCGAGGGAACTAAGAATATGTTCATCGAGTGTACGCTCAAGAAAATGGGTGGTGCATGGGTTTATCGTTGAGTATGGTAGCAACCGGTTTGGCAGAGCTGCCTTGAGTGAAACTTTTCAGGTTGTAACGACTCTCGTCTACCGAGAAGAACCCAGACCATGCCGCATGACTACTCGTATTATAGGTGGGTGAAAACAACCGGTTTGTTGGTTGTCGAGCCGAAAAATCCACGCTGGAAAGAATGTATTACCTACCGGTGGTGCACAAAACTGGCTTCTATGCTTGTCGCCATACATCGTAAACACCCGCGTTGACTACGGCGTTGTAGCGCTGACTCAGCAGGAAAAAGACAGATGGTGTTGCTGTTGTCAACAAATCTCTATCGAGTAAGTCACTGGCAAGCCGTGGCCACTCACGCGTTGAGGTTAACAATTTGCTGTACTCTTCATTCCACGTGACCGTGATGTGATAAGCGACAAAGCGTAACTCTTCTCATAAGAATGCCAAACTAGTAATATCAGCGCTCCATGATACAGGGCGCTGATATTATATAAGTGTTACATAAATATGCAATACATACACAATATATGGTATAATAATCGTCATGAAGAAACTTTTTGCAATAATAGGTATTGCCGTTATCGCTGTTTACGAATTGCGTCATCTCCTGCGCGTATCTCCGAATCAGCATACACATAGTCACAGTCATAATAATGAGAATAGCGGTAGTAACCAGCAACAGCATGTTAATCAGTCTGATGTTGATGCAATAGGGAAGGTAAACGCAGACGCGAGCGTTTACGAACCTATGCAAAAACAGGACTTACGACAGAGTGAGTGCTTACAGCACTAACCGAACTACAAGTCAGCCTAAAAGGCCTTGCCAGAGATCATGCGTTTTCACTAAAACTTGAAATGGATACCCAAGCTGCTAATGAGCTTAAGACTAAAAACCGGTAAATTACGAAATTGTGGATAATGTATCTCGGTGCTAACGGGCGGTGATGTCACTGCACGTAAGAAGGCTGGTGAAGAGTTCCCAAAGCAGTTTAATACTGCCATTGATGAATATAACGCTGCGATTAGAACAGTAAGGCTACCGAAGAAGCTAACAAAAAGCAGTCTATTGAGGCTGGGTTGCATATTTAATTATTCTTATCTTGTCGGTGCTTCTCACGATAGCAATGTTTATCTGGGCATTTGCAAAGCAGGTTTCGCCAATTCAGTTGCGTAAGGCGCGCGCATGGTTGCCTTAAGCTACACTGGTTCCACTAGCTGGAGCATGTTACCTACATCACGTTTTGAGTAGCTAGTCAGCAGCAGAATGGTGGTACCTTTACGATCATGACTGGGCTAATGATCTTTGGTCTTGTGGTGTTCGTGCGAGCCTCATTAATTATCATAAACTAAAAGAAAACTATAGCTACTACTCCTACTGATGCCAACTCCACCGGTGGCGTAGCATCTGACTTTCATTGATCTAATATACTAATTGGCACTCTTGACAGGGGTGCTGCAGTGCATTCTATAAACGTAGGCTAACCTGCTATAAACCATAGCAGCAGTAAAACACAACTTATTAGTAGAAGACTGAAATAAATGATGAAAGGAAATGATACATGGGAAAGATTATTGGAATTGACCTAGGTACATTCAACAGTGCGTTTTTCATATGTGGTGGCTGGTAAGCCAGGTGATTACCAAACGCATGAAGCTAACCACACCACTCCAAGTGTTGTGGCGGTGAATAAAAAGGAGACCGTTTGGTAGGGACAGGATTGCTCCAGCGCCAGCGTGTGGCTAACCCTAAGAACACGATTTATGGTGTAAAAGCGCCTGATTGGCCGTAAATTTAGCGACAAAAAGTTCAGAAGGATATTGACATCTTGCCGTTTGTGATCGAGCAGGCTGGCAGTGGCGTAAGGTTAAACTTGGTGATAGAGCTACACTCCTGAAGAAATTTCAGCAATGATTTTTGGCAAAGATCAAGGCTGATGCTGAGGGCATTTTTGGGTGAAAAAGTAACTGAAGCGGTGGTGATTACCGTACCCAGCATACTTTGACGATGCACAGCGCCAGGCAACCAAAGACGCAGGTAAGATTGCCGGTCTTGAAGTGAAGCGTATTATTAACGAGCCAACGGCTGCAGCTTTTGGCTTATGGCCTCGAGAATTGGTAAAGATGAAAAAGATTGCCGTATTTGACCTTGGTGGTGGTGAGTTCGACATCTCAATCCCTAGGCGTGGTGATGGTAGTTGAAGTGCTATCAACCAATGGTGATACACACCTTTGGTGGTGAACTTTGACAACCGCATGCGTGAACCACTTCCTGGGGTATTTAAGAAGGAAGAAGGCATTGACCTGCGCAACGACAAGGCGGCAATGCAGCGCTTGAAGGATGAGGCAGAAAAAGCCAGAAAGAACTTTCAAGCACCAGTTCGTATGAAGTAAACTTGCCGTACAATACTGCAGATGACGATGGTCCAAAGCACTTTAGTACACTGACAGCGCAAGCTAGAAGGCTTGTGAAAGATTTGGTAGAGCGTCTGGCAGAACCAGTTGAAAAAGCGTTGAAGGATGCTGGGCTGAAGCAAGTGATATCAATTCTGTGAGTGCTTGTTGGTGGTATGACCCGCATGCCAGCAGTTGTGAAAAAGGTAAAAAGCAGATCTTTGGTAAAAGACCCAATGCAGGGTGTAAACCCAGATGAGGTTGTTTCAGTCAGTGCAGCAATTCAAGGTGGTGTGTTGACTGGTGATGTGAAAGACGATGCTGCTGTGACGTCTCCACTGAGCCTTGGTATTGAAACCATGGGCGGCGTAACAACAAAACTAATTGAGCGCAACATTACGATTCAACCAGTAAGAGCCAGATATTTTCTACGGCAGCGATAACCAGCCACGGTGAGATTCACGTGCTGCAGGTGAGCGCGAAAATGGCTGCTGATAACAAGAGCCTTGGTCGCTTTATCGCGGTGATCGCGCCAGCGCGACGTGGCGTGCCACAGATTGAGTGACCGCTGGCGTGATGCTAACGGACTACTAAACGTTACTGCTAGAAGACAAGGGTACTGGCAAAAGAGCGGTCGATCACCATTCAAGAAAGCGAGCAACATGAGCAAAGAAAGAGATTGAAAAAGGCTCAAGGACGCCGAGATGCACGCTGATGAGGATGAAGGCGGAGGGCTATCAGATACTCGCAATGAGCTGAGAACGCCATCTACCAAGCCGCCAAAAGATGCAGAAGAGTTTAGGACAAAATCTCTGAAGATGACAAAGAGGCTATCGAAGAGGCTGTTGCGAATGCAAAGAAGGTGCAAAGATAACGCTGGGGCAACTAAGGAAGAGCTTGAGGCAGCTGCTAAGAACTGCAGACGAAGATCATGCCAATTGGTGCTAAGTTGTGCCAGGAAGCCGCAAAGGACGGAGTCGGGTGACGACAAAAAGAAGATGGTCCTGTTGAAGGCAGAAGTTGTTGACAAGACATAAACGCCATGATACTATATGGCGCACACGGAAACACTTGGACAGCCAGGTGCTCTTTTGTTGTCACCTACCACTGGTGTGCAGTGGTAGGATTTGAGTGGGGAGTATAGTTGCAATAAACCTTAGTAAATATGCTTCAGCACTCTTGCTAATTAGAGTGCCAATTTTGCTATAATTGGTTGGCTAATGCAAGAGAGATTACGTGCAAGTGTTAGGCGTGCCAAAGAGCAGCAAGCGCAGATGAGATAGAAACAGGGCATTTTCGCAGGCGGTGCAATACCATCCAGACAAAAGTGATGGTGATGAGGCTAAATTTAAAGAAGTTAATGAGAGCCTATGCGGGTGCTGAAAAGACCAGCAGAAACAGGCCCGATATGACCAGTTTGGACATGCAGGATATGATGGTAGCCAGGCTGGTGGTGGCCAGAGCTATGGCGGCAACCCGTTCGAAGGCTTTGGCGGCTTTGCTGGCGGCGCTGGCGCTGGGTTTTGATTTTAGTGATATTTTTGGGCAGTTTTTGGTGGTGCGGCTGGAGGTGCTGGGCGCCAGACTCGAGGCAGGACCTAGAGAGTAGAGACAACGATTTCCTTTAAAAGAGGTCGGTATTTGGTACCGAGCAGGAAGTAGCTGCCACAGTGGACGAGACATGTCCCGCACTGCCATGGCGATGGCGCAGAGCCAGGTACTAAGCTAGACACCTGCCCAGACTGTCAAGGTAGCGGCAAGCAGACGCGGGTCATGAATTCGCTCTTTGGCCAGGTGCAGCGGCAGTTATGTGCCCAACTTGTGATGGCCGCGGCAAGGTACCGGAAGAGAAATGCCACGTGTGCCACGGCAGGGCGTACAACGGGGTCGACAGTCTTTGACCGTAAAAATTCCGGCTGGTATCGAAGATGGCGCCGTGATTCGATGAGCGGACGTGGCGAGGCTTTGGCCGGTGGTGAACCTGGTGATTTTAGTATATTCGTACGAGGTGCAGCCAGATAAACGCTTTACCCGCGATGGCGACACAATCTTTAGTGAGCATTTCTATGGTAGATGCGGCGCTGGGAACGAGATCGATGTATTGACGATTGACGGAAGTGACTATGCGCGTACCGGCTCGGTACGCAGCAGTGGCACCGTTTCCGGCTTGCGAACTATGGCGTGAAGCATCCACGTGGCGATAAACGTGGGGCACACGTGGTACGTTTGACGGTAGAGATACCGAAACGATTGAATAAAAAGCGGCAGCAGCTACTGGAGGAATTCAGAGACATCAAGGTGGTTTGATTCAGCTGTAGAGTAGTCCTCTTTTGGAGAGGGCTATTTTTATATCGGTATACTATAAAAATAAGAATAGTGCAAAAAAGAAAGCGTAAATTATGAGGCGAGAAGAGCATATCGGGTGTCCTGGCCCGCAAGAGCATCAGTCTGAGTGGCAGGGAGGCTGCCGAGGCAAATGATTGGGAATACAAAACAGAGTGAACACTTTCTGCGAGGCCTAGTGTGGCCGGAGATTTTTAACGCCGAGAGCAAGCTAGAGGGCGCAGCTATGGTATATATACGTCGTTTGAAAATAACGCGCTTGATGAAGACGTGAAGAACGCTTTCATGAATGGTGAGGTGCGCAATCCGGTACTGGAATATCGAGGGCTTAACAGTGAGGGCTTCGAAGCTGCAGCGCATGCATGATGAGCTAGGTGACGCGTTGGATCAGGCAGTGGAAGCTTCTGATGTATTTGCCGAGCCAGCTCGCCGGGAAGCCGTAGAGAGCACTGTTGGATACCAACAGCGAGCGTTAGAATATGGGCTGGTTCTTGCTGAGATTAATGAGTTATCGAGTAAATTGCGCGTTGGCGAACTTGATGACGAGGTAGAGCTGAGCTGCAGGAGAAACTAGAACTATCACGCCAGATGAACCCAGAAGAGCTGTACGGACGCTTGGACGAGAAGGATGGTAATGCGATTTTGCGGACGATCTGGAATCGAGTTGGTGGTCGGCTGGCCCCGGGTGGTGATCTAAAGGGAGACAAGCGGGCAGAGGCGCTATATGCAGAGTTAAACTGGGGCTTTGCACTAAACGACTATAGAGATAGCTGGATTGCCACGAAAGTTTGAAACAGAAGATGAAGTACTATGTATCATCACGAGGGCTGCCAGTTTAACGAGAGGAAGGGCCAGCAGAGTACTCGACTGAGCGGGCAAGCACGCAACGCGCGCGCTATGGCTGGATGCGTCAAGCAATTGAAAGCCAAGTGGCCAGGAACAAACAAGAAGAAGAAGTGCGTGGTGAAGAAGTGCACCGCAGCCCCGGCTGAATGATGTGAAATTACGAAGATATTGATTAATCGTGATGATCCAGACCATGAACACGGCGTTCAGGTGGAAGTAAAACCAGGTGCGAATGCACTCTCTCGTGGAACTCAATGTGCGGAGAGCTGTCCGCGTTGGTGAAAATCGAACGCCGTTTAAAACCGCCGGAAGCGCTGTATCGCAAGGTGCTACATGAATATGCGCGTGCACGGTGGCCGTGGTTTGAATGGTTTTGAAACCGGACTACCAATTATGGGGAACAGGTGTTTCATACCAAAGATGATGAGGGAGCAAAGTGCGTAAGCTTCCGGCGTATTTGAAGAGACTGCTACGCTCGTAGAAGCCTCTGT